>WNFQ01000603.1_pt1 | contig 24106 bp, 18 predicted proteins | sample 5400171 | NCBI WGS metagenome assembly WNFQ01 (sample SAMN13153356, study PRJNA577476) | soil metagenome | isolation source: 20 cm soil under Madrone tree | place: USA:California | collected 2016-06-14
GTCGAGACCGAGATCTACAAGGGATTCGTGTTCGTGCGTTTGAAGCCCGGGTTGCCGAGCGTCGCCCACATGCTCGCCCCGTATGAGACCGAATTGGCGGCATATCGCCTCGAAGAACTACAGCCGATGGGCCGCGTCACATTGCGCACGCGTCATGTGAATTGGAAGAACGTGACCGACAACTATTCCGATGCCATGCACATCACGGTGGCGCACCCCGGCCTCACGCGCTTATTCGGCCAGAGCTACGGCGTGGAAGCACAACCCTGGGTCGATAAAATGTGGGGGTATCTGCGCGACGTGCCCTCCTCGCAGCTATCGGAGCGCTTGTACCAGGCGGTGCTGCCGAATTCGCCGCACTTGCCCGACGATCGTCAGAGGCTCTGGACCTACTTCAAGCTGTGGCCGAACGTGGCCTTCGACGTTTATCCGGATCAGATCGATTTCATGCAAATGATACCGATCTCGCCCACGGAAACTCTGATCCGCGAGATTGCCTACGCGCACCCCGATGACCGGCGCGAAATGCGCGCCGCCCGCTATCTCAATTGGCGCATCAATCGCCGGGTGAGCCTCGAGGACAAGGCGCTCATCGAACGGGTGCAGGCCGGCATGGGATCGCGGAGCTATACGCCGGGTCCCCTGGGATGCACCGAGGTAAGCTTGCGCAGCTTCGCGCGGCATATTCGTGAACTCATTCCGGAGAGCCGCCTCGACCGTGCCCCCGGCGCCGGTTGGCACGTTCGCAACGATCCGCGAAAGAACCATGGTTGATTCGAAGCTGCGCGATGTCATCATCGTCGGCGGCGGACACAACGGACTCGTCTGTGCGGCCTATCTCGCGGCTGCCGGTCTCAAGGTGACGGTGCTCGAGAGGCGCGGCGTGGTGGGCGGCGCCGCGGTAACCGAGGAATTTCATCCGGGCTTTCGCAATTCCGTGGCGGCTTACACCGTGTCCTTGCTCAACCCCAAGGTCATCCGGGATCTGGAATTGGCGCGGCACGGCTTGCGGGTGGTCGAGCGCAAGTTGGCCAACTTTCTGCCCCTGGACGCGAGCCAGTACCTCAAGATCGGCGCCGGCAAGACCGAACAGGAAGTGGCGAAATTCTCTGCGCGCGATGCCGCCCGGCTCGCGCCCTACGGCGAGCGCCTGGATGTGATCGCCGATGTGCTGCGCGACCTCGTGCTCGAGACGCCGCCGAATGTCACCGCCGGCGGCTGGCTTGCGGCCATGCCTGAATTGCTGCGCAGCGCCCGATTGGGCAAACGAATCGCCAAGCTCGACATGCCCATGCGCCGCGAACTCCTGGATCTGTTCGTGAAATCCGCGGGGGACTACTTGGATGGCTGGTTCGAGAGCGCGCCCATCAAGGCGGCGTACGGTTTCGACGGCATCGTCGGCAATTACGCGAGTCCCTATTCGGCCGGCTCCGGCTATGTCCTGCTGCACCATGTGTTCGGCGAGGTCAACGGCAAGAAAGGCGCTTGGGGACATGCGATCGGCGGCATGGGCGCGATCAGCCAGGCAATGGCCAAAGCGGCGGCCGAACGCGGCGTGGAGATCCGAGTGGCAAGCCCGGTGCGCGAAGTGCTGGTCGAATCCGGCCGCGCGGTGGGTGTGGTCACCGAGAAGGGCGAGGCGATCCGGGCGCGCAGCGTCGTATCGAACTTGAATCCGAAACTGCTGTACGGGTCGCTCATCGACCCTACGGCCCTTCCGCAGGATTTTCGCGAGCGCATCGGCCGCTGGCGCTGTGGGTCCGGCACGTTCCGCATGAACGTTGCGCTGTCGGAGTTGCCCGACTTCACCGTGCTGCCGGGCCGCTCTCTCGCCGAGCATCACACCTCCGGCATCATCATGGCGCCGAGCCTGGCCTACATGGACCAGGCCTATCTCGATGCCAAGTCCGGCGGATGGTCGAAGCGTCCCATCGTCGAAATGCTGATTCCCTCGACTCTGGACGACTCCCTGGCACCCCCGGGACAGCACGTGGCGAGCCTGTTCTGCCAACACGTCGCTCCGGTGCTGCCCGACGGGGCATCGTGGGACCGGCATCGCGACGAGGTGGCGGACGTCATGATCGATCTCGTCAACAGCCATGCGCCGAATTTCAAGGCCTCGGTGCTGGGACGGCAGATCATGAGCCCGCTCGACCTCGAGCGTACTTTCGGCCTGATCGGCGGCGATATCTTTCATGGCGCCCTGAGTTTGGATCAGATGTTCTCGGCGAGGCCGATGTTGGGACACGGCGACTATCGCGGCCCACTGAAGGGACTGTACATGTGCGGATCGGGCACGCACCCTGGCGGCGGCGTGACCGGCGCCCCCGGCCACAACGCCGCGCGCGAAATCATTGCCGATTTCCGGCGGGGACGCTTGAAACAGGCTTGAGCCTACACCTCGAGGCCCTGCCCCTTGAGGTATTCGTCATAGGTCCCGCGGAAATCGGTGATGCTGCCGCCGGGGCGAAGCTCGATGATTCGAGTGGCGAGTCCGCCCACGAACTCGCGGTCGTGCGACACGAAAATGAGCGTACCGGGATAGTGCTCGAGCCCGATCTGCAGTGACTCGATGGTTTCCATGTCCATGTGGTTGGTGGGCTCGTCCATCAGCAGCACGTTGGGCTTGGTCAGCATCAGCTTGCCGTAAATCATGCGTCCTTTCTCGCCTCCGGAAAGAACCCGCACCGATTTTTTGGTCTCCTCGCCGGAAAACAACAGTCGGCCCAAGGTGGCACGAACGATCTGGTCGTCGTCGGCCTTACCCGTATATTGCGACATCCAGGAAAATAGATCCGTCTTGTCGTCGAACTCAGCCTGAGGGTCCTGCGGCATGTACCCTGCTTTCGCGTTTTCCACCCACACGATACGTCCGGCGGTGGGGCGCAATTCGCCGGCGAGGCAGCGCATCAACGTGGTCTTGCCGGCGCCGTTCGGACCGATGATGGCGATGCGTTCGCCGCCTTCGACGTTGAAGGTGACATTGTTGAGCACTTTTTCGTTAGACCCAGGATAACTGAAACTCAAGCGTTCGACGGATACCGCCGATCGATAAAGCTTCTTGCCCTGCTCGAATCGGATGTAAGGGTTCTGACGCGACGACGGCCTGATTTCCTCGATCTTGATTTTTTCGAGCTGCTTCTTGCGCGAAGTCGCCTGCCGCGCCTTGGACGCGTTCGCCGAAAAGCGCCGCACGAATTCCTGCAGGTCGGAAATCCGGTCCTTGGCTTTGGCGTTCGCCGCTTCGACGCGCGCCCGCGCTTGAACCGACGCCAGCATGAAGTCATCGTAGTTGCCGGGGTAAATCTTGAGCTGCTGAAAATCCAGATCCGCGACGTGGGTGCACACCTGGTTCAAGAAGTGCCGATCGTGGCTGATGATCACCATGGTCGCGTCGTAGTTGTTGAGCGCGCTTTCGAGCCAGCGTATCGAATTGATGTCGAGGTTGTTGGTCGGTTCATCCAGCAGCAGTACATCGGGCCTCGAGAACAGCGCCTGCGCCAGCAGCACGCGCAGCTTGAGCCCCGGGGGCACTTCGCGCATCGGCCCGTTGTGGCGCGATTCGTGAATGCCGGCATCGGTGAGAATGCTGCCCGCCCGCGCCTCGGCGTCGTAGCCGCCGTATTCGGCGAACACTCCCTCGAGTTCGGCGGCTTTCATGTAGTCATCGTCGGTGGCATTGGGATCGGCGTAGATGCGGTCGCGTTCCTTCATCGCCGCCCACAATTCCATATGGCCGCGCATGACCACGTCGAGCACGCGCTCATCCTCATAGCCGAACTGGTTTTGATTCAACTTGCCGAGCCGCATCCCGGCTTGCAGCATGACGTCGCCGGCGCTCGGCTCGAGATCCCCGCCCAGCACTTTCATGAGCGTGGATTTGCCGGAACCGTTGGCGCCGATCAGCCCGTAACGATTGCCGTCGGAGAACTTGACCGTGACCTGCTCGAAGAGCGGCTTGGCACCGAACTGGATGGCGACGTTGGAAGTGGAAAGCATGTTAATCCGATCAACTGATAGACGGCCGGTTCGGCCGCGGTTGCACTCATAGGGGGTACTCGGATGGGGTCGCGCCGCTATGCGTCGCGCCTATTCCGGCGCGCATATTCTAACCGAGCCGGAGCCCTGAGTCATCAAACCTCGCGCAGGAACTTGAGCAGGTGCTTGAAATAAGCCTCCTGGTCATCCCACATGCATAGATGGCTGCCGTTGGGGCAGAAGGCATAGCCGGCATTCGGCATGAGACCCGCCATCTTCTTCATGTCTTCGGGGTCCATCTCGTCGTATTGGGCGCCGATCGTGAGGGTCTTGACCTTGATTTCATGCAGGCGGTCCCAGCGTTCCCAATTCTTGAGGTTGCCGGTGACGAGGAATTCGCTCTTGCCCTGCATGAGGTTGTAGATCTTGTCATTCACATGCCGAAAACAACGGGACACCGGCTCCGGCCAAGGTTGGACTCGGCAGACCATTTTGGGGTACAGATCTTCCATCATGATCTTCTGATACTCGGGCGAATCGTAGTCCTCCTTGGATTCGAGTGCGGTGAGGCGGGCCAGCGTGTCCGGCGGGAGCTGGTGCTTGATGAAATCAGCCCGCTCGAGATAGGACTGAACCCCCGCCGTCATATCCGAGATCACCAGTCCGCGCAGGTGCTGCTGATGGCGAAGGGCATACTCAATGGCCAGGATTCCGCCCCATGAGTGCCCGTAGAGGACGAAGTGTTCCAGTCCGAGGCCGCGCCGTACTTCCTCCACTTCCGTGGTGTAGCGATCGAGAGTCCAAAGCGCGGGATCATCGGGCTGATCGGAGTTGTTGCAGCCCAGCTGATCGTAGTAGTACATCTCGATTCCTGCCTGCGGCAGGAACGATTCGCAGGCCTCGAGATACTCATGGCTGAAGCCCGGTCCGCCATGGAGCAGGAGCACCTTGACGGGGCCGGAGCCCATCTTCTTGGTCCAGACTTTGTACTTGCCGCCGACCACCGGAAGCATTCGAATGCCGGCCACGCGAATGCCCGGAGGATTGAGGCCGTCGGGACGTCCGGTCGGGGTGTCGGAAGACTGAGTCGAACCCGGAGACGCCGGCGCTGCGGTGCGCGCGGCGCCAATCAAGACCGATGCAGCGGCGGCGCCAAGAAGACTGCGACGATTCATGGGTGCTCCTGCAAATGTAATGAGATGCATGTTGTTGCGTTTTTGCGGCGTTCACAAGAGCTGCGTCGTGAGGTTCGTCACAGAGGTTTCGCGGCATTGACACTATAGTTTCAGCTTCCTTTTCGGAAGCCGTGGCGCTAGGAGCCTGTCTGACTAATGATGCGCCTGCTGCGGCCGCCCCACAGCGGCATCTTTTTGCGATCCTTTCGCTTACATGGTGCCCACCATGCGCGCGAAACGATCGCAAAAATCTGCTCGCTGTGGGTCATTGCGCTGCGCAGTCCCTGCTGCGCGCAAGCCCGGGGCGACCATCCATGGTCGCCCGTGCGACGCATGCGTCGCACCCTCGCGACGGCGATCATTAGTCAGACAGGCTCCTAGATCGTATGGATTGCCCCAAGTGCGGCCATGAACAACTCGGCGAAGTCCAGTGCGAGTCGTGCGGCATCTATTTCGAAAAATATCGTCGCCGACAAGCGGAGAGCCAATCCGCGGATTCGGGCCTAAAGAACCCTCGCCGTCCGCTCGAATCCGGTGTCCGTAGCACGATCAAAATCGTATTCGTTACGTCCGCCGTCATCGGTCTTGGACTGTTGGTCTACACGAAGGTGAGTACCGGTACAAAGAATCCGCCGGTAGCGACAGCGCCGCTACAACGCACTCCGCTGCCTGTCCCTTCCGGCAAACCCGCCCCGACAGCGACTGAAGAGAGCCCGCCACAATTCACAGGTCTCGCGGCCCAGCTCGCAAAATCAAATCCACCCGGCAACATCATCGAAACGGCGCGCAATGCGACAGTGTTCATCAAAACCGGTTGGGGCGCCTTCGGTTCAGGATTCCTGATCGATGCGGAGTGTCATGGCGTCACCAATCGGCACGTCCTCGAGTTCAATCCGGACAGACTCTTTCGCAAGTATCGCGAAGATCCAGCTTTTCGTGCAAAGGTGAGCGACGTGCAACAGGAACTTCGAGGCGAGATCGAGCGGCTGCGCTTGCGGGAGACGGAAAACGTCGCGAATAGAGGCTCTATTCTCGACCTCCAACAGATAAGCCATAAGAGAATGGAACTGGAGGTCGAACTGGCCAACTTGCCGAAGAGGGCCGAGGAGGAAATGCGCCAAGAACTGGAACGCGCTGCGCCTGCTGAGAACGCGAAAGGATTTACCGTGGTGCTGATCGACGGCACCGAGTATGCGATGTCGCAAGCGGAATATGCGGATCAAACGGATCTAGCGCTCTTCCAACTTCCGGCGACTTCTTGTCCTTACCTCAAGCGCGCGAGTTCCGAAAAAATCAATCAAGGCGATCGACTGTTCACCATTGGAAATCCGTCGGGTCTAAAATTTACCGTGACCTCCGGCATCTTCTCTGGATATGGCGAGCTCGACAAACATCGCTCACTGCAAACCGATGCGCCCATCAATCCCGGCAACAGCGGCGGGCCTTTGATCAATGAGGCGGGGCAGGTCCTTGGAGTCAATACCGCCATCTTGACCGGCACCCAGGGTATCGGTTTCGCCATTCCAATCGAGCAGGTTTTCGATAGCTTCTTCATGCTTCGCAATGCCCGGTAGTTGCATTACTTAGACTTCAGCCGAGCGGCGACACCCCGAACAAGCGGGCGTGACCCGACACAATCAGGAGCGCGTAGATCGCAAGCCCGAGCACGGCCGCAATGGCATCGTTCCAGCGTCCAGGCGGCGCGGTAGGCGGTGCCTGGGGTGTCGAACGGCGCTTCAATGAGATTCGATCCGCCACGGCCCAGGCCAGGAATCCGCCGAACAGCAATACGTCGGCCAACATGCCGTTGGCGAGTAGATGAGCGAATGCCCATAACTTCACGGCGGCCAACATCGGGTGTTTGGCCGCCGTTTTGATCCGTCCCGGCAGGTACGCCGCTAGAACCAGCGGGAACACAGGCAACATCAGGATCACCGCAACATACCGCAGCCAGCTCGGCGGTGAATACAAAATTACCGGTGTTTGACGCGCCAGACCGAACCCGTAGCCGATCAGGACGAAGCCGACCAGCGAGACCAGCGCGTACAGTCCCTTCCATGCGCCCTCGCCGAGTGCGTGGATCGTTCCGGCACGCAGCGCCGGCGCGAAGATGGCGACGGAATGAACCCCGAGAAACAGCACCAGGCCGACGATCAGCAGCGACATTGCAGCGCCCTCCTATTTTTTTGCTGCGCGCTTTTACTTCTTGCCGCGCGCCTTGCTATTGCGACGCACCGCTTTGACCGCGGCGCGGCGGGATTTTGCGGCGACCACCTTGCGTTTTGCGACTTTGCGCTTCGCCCGTTTGACGCGCGTAATCGGCTTGGCGCGTTTGGCCGCAACCTTGGCCTTCTTCGCCTTGGGGCGGGCTGCGACTTTCTTGATGGCAGCGACAGCCTTGGGTTCTACGGCACGCTTGGGTTGCGCCGCGCGCTTGGCAGAAGCGGTGCGCTTGGCAGGCGCGGCCGCCCCACCCTTGAGCTGCTCGAGGATCCCCGGATTCTCGAGCGTCGTCACGTCTTGCGTGATCTCCTCTCCCCGCGCAATCGAGCGCAGCAATCGGCGCATGATTTTCCCCGACCGAGTCTTGGGCAGATTGTCGGTCAGGCGAATTTCATCGGGCTTGGCGATGGGACTCAATTGCTCACCGACCCAGTTGCGCAGTTCATCGATCAGTGATTTTGCCGCCGCTCCTTCCGGTCGCGGGACATTGAGCACGACATAGGCGAAGACCGACTCGCCCTTGATGTCGTGGGGCTTGCTGACCACCGCAGATTCCGCGACCAGGCGGTGCGCGACCAGCGCCGATTCGATTTCCATGGTCCCGAGGCGGTGACCCGCGACATTCAGTACATCGTCGATGCGGCCCATGATCCAGTAGTAGCCGTCCTTGTCGCGGCGCGCGGAATCGCCGGCCACGTAGTAGCGATTCTGGAATTTCTCCCAGTAAGTCTGAAGATAGCGCTCGTTGTCGCCCCAAATCGTGCGCAGCATGGAGGGCCACGGGCGCGTGATTACCAGGTAGCCGCCGGCATCGGGCGTTTCCACCGGCCGGCCCTCGTCATCGACGATGTCGACAAAAATCCCGGGCAGCGGTTTGGCACAGGAACCGGGTTTGGTCGGCGTGACGCCCGGAATGGGCGTCATCATGGCGGCCCCCGTCTCTGTCTGCCACCAAGTATCCACGATGGGGCAGCGCTCTGCGCCGATGATCTTGTGGTACCACATCCACGCTTCCGGATTGATGGGCTCACCCACGGTACCCAACAGGCGTAGCTTGCGCAGATCGTACTTGGCCGGAATGGCATCGCCCAATTTCATCAGCGCGCGGATCGCGGTCGGCGCCGTGTAGAGAATGGTGACGCCGTGCGTTTGGCAGATCTTCCAGAAGCGCCCGCCGTCGGGGAAGGTCGGCGCTCCCTCGTACATGAGGACGGTTGCGCCGGCCGCCAGGGGTCCGTAAACAACGTAGGTATGTCCGGTGACCCAGCCCACGTCGGCCGTGCACCAGAAAACATCGGTAGCGTTGAGGTCGAATGCCCAGCGTACGCTGGTCTTGGCGTTGAGCAGATATCCTGCGCTCGAGTGCTGTATTCCCTTCGGTTTGCCGGTCGATCCCGAGGTGTAGAGCAGGAACAGAGGATGCTCCGCATCCACCCATTCCGGTTCACAGGTCGTGCTCATTCCGGATACGGCGTCCTGCCACCATACATCGCGCCCGGCGCGCATCGGGCAGCCGGCACCGGTGCGCGAGTACACGATCACGTTCTGCACCGTAGGACAGCCGTCGGCGAGCGCCTTGTCGACCGCGCGCTTGAGCTCGATTGGATGGCCGCCGCGCCAGCCGCCGTCGGCCGTGATCACGAGCTTCGCAGCCGCATCTTCGATGCGGTCCTTGACCGCATTGGAAGAAAATCCGCCGAAAACCACCGAATGCACCGCGCCGATACGGGCGCAGGCCTGCATGGCGATCACCGCCTCCGGAATCAGGGGCATATAGATGACGACCCGATCGCCGCGCTCCACATTCAGGTCCTTGAGCGCATTTGCAAACCGGCACACGTCACGGTGGAGCTCGGCATAGGTCAGCCTGCGCACATCGCCCGGCTCACCCTCGAACACGATCGCGGTCTTCTCGCCCCGCTCGCGCAGGTGCACATCCAGGCAATTGTGCGACACGTTCAGCTGCCCGTCGGCGAACCAGCGGTAGTTGGGCGCGCGGGCATCGTCCAGAGACACCGTGAACGGCCGGTGCCAGTCGATGTCGGCCTTCGCCAAATCCGCCCAGTAACCGACGTAGTCATGCGCGGCCTTGGCGTACATCGCTTGCACTTCGCCCGCCTTGAGCGTTGCAGCTTCGCGGAACTGCGCGGACGGCGGAAATACGCGATCCTCCTGCAGCACGGATTGAATGTCTTTTTGGGCCATTGCCTCGTTCCCCCAACTAAATTTAGCGGCTCACGTTTGCAGTTTTTACACGCCGGCGGCGATACGCCGCGCCTGCTGCCGCAGAATACCGCCAAATCCATGCGTATCAAAAAAGCGGCTCAAGCCCGCGCCGTCCGGCGCCCGCAGCTTCAAATCATCGAGCGTAGCCTCGAGCGGCAGGTCGCAGACGATGCCGGTCAATCGCCGCGCCAGATAGGCGGCCTCCTTGTGCACAAGGAGTCTCGCGGCGACGGCCGCGGCGCCGCGCAGCTTCATCGAAGGCACACGGTCGAGATTCGCATAGAGCTCATCGAGAGATCCGAATACCGCAAACAATTCAGCCGCGGTCTTTTTGCCGACGCCGGGCACTCCGGGAATATTGTCCACGCTATCGCCGGTCAGGGCCAAAAAATCCGCGATGAGCTCGGGCGTCGCGCCGAAACGCGGCTCTATGTCGTGGTAATGATATCGGGTGTTGCCGGTGTAGTCCCAGAACACATCGCCGTCGCGGATGAGTTGCGACAAGTCCTTGTCCCGGGTCACCAACACATTGCGCAGGCCCGCGGCACGGGAACGCGCGGCCAGGGTGCCGATGATGTCGTCGGCTTCGTACTCCGTGCTCGCGAACTCGGCAAGGCCCATGTGCCGGCAAAACTCGCGGCAAAGCGCAAATTGCCGCTCCAAATCGGCGGGCGGAGCTTCGCGATTGGCCTTGTACGCCGGGTAAATGGCGTTGCGGAAAGAGGTTTCGCTGCGCGAGCTCAGATCGAAGGCGATGCCGATGCGCTCCGGCCGGACCTGTTCCAGAAGATCCGACAAGAAGCGCGCGAATCCGTACAAGGCATGCGTCGCATTGCCGTCGCCATCCACCATGTCGGGCGGCATGGAATGGTGGGCCCGGAAAATGAAGTAGCTGGCGTCGATGTAGTACACCACGCCGGACAGCGCTCGCGGCTGGATCGCGCCGGCGTTCACATCGGCCAGCGTTGCATGCGCTCGTGCAGTGGGCTCGAACGCGGGAAGTGCGCGATCAGATATTCCATCTGATCGGCCAGCACTCGGCGGCCCTTCAAGAATATGTACTCGGCATAGGTCGGCGTGAACGGCACCGCCAGCAGCTGCATACCCGCCTGCTCCGGCGTGCGCGACGCCTTGGCGTTATTGCAGCGGCGGCACGCCGACACCACGTTCTTCCAGGTATCGCGTCCGCCGCGGCTGAAGGGCGTCACATGATCCCGCGACAGCATGCTATACGTGAACCGCGCGCCGCAGTACAAGCACAGGTAGGCGTCGCGGCGGAACAAGGTCTGATTGTTCAGCGGCGGCGTGTAAGCGGCGCCGCGCAGGTTTCCCGGGTTGCCCGACGTTCCCAGCGTGGCGATGATTGAATTCACGTCGACGACGGTGCGCAGACCCGTCCTCGCACAGGTGCCGCCGTAGAGCCGGTACAGAAGCGTCCCGCAGGCATAGGCGACCTGGTCGGTGTGGTACAGACGCGCGGCTTCCCGATAGTCCACCCACTCCAACGGCATCCCCGACACATCGGTGCGCAGGATCTGTTGCGACAACGGATATCCATGCGTGACCACCGCGAGGTCGTCCCGCCAATCCAATAACTGCAGCTTCTCCTGGATCATCGGCTTCATAACACTGCTAAAGATAGTCGACTATTATGCAATAATTCAATGTTTGGCATAATTCTCTGGTTTTGGGAGAGATTGCATGGCTGTCATCGTCGGTATCCTCACGGAAACCGCTGCAAAGGAGACTCGTGTCGCCGTTGTCCCGGAAATCGCCGCAAAACTGAAGGCGGCCGGCGTTCGCGTTCTGATCGAGCGCGGCGCGGGGACGGCGGCTCATTTTCCGGATGCTTTATATGCCGACGCTGAGTTCAGCGATGCCGCCGCCATTCTCGGGTCGGCGGATGTGTTGTTGAAAGTTCAGCCGCCGGCCTTGACGGAAGTGAACGCGCTCAAGAAAGGGGCGGTGGTCATCGGGTATATGCAGGCCTATGCGCGGCCCGACCTCGTCCGGGCCCTCAAGGACCGCGGGATCACCAGTTTTGCGATGGAGCTGGTGCCGCGCATTTCCCGGGCGCAATCGATGGACGCGCTGTCCTCGCAAGCGTCCGTAGCCGGCTACAAAGCAGTGCTGATCGCGGCCAATACGCTGGAAAGATTCCTGCCCATGCTGACGACCGCCGCCGGCACCATCCGCCCGGCGACGGTCCTCGTCATCGGCGCGGGCGTCGCCGGTTTGCAGGCGATCGCCACGGCGAAGCGCTTGGGAGCCGTGGTCGAAGCGTATGACGTACGTAGCGCGACCAAGGACCAGGTGAAATCGCTCGGGGCGAAGTTCATCGAAACCGGCGTCTCCGCGGAAGGCGCCGGCGGGTACGCGCGCGAGCTCACCGCCGAAGAGAAAGCCAAGCAGCAGGAAGTGCTCGATGCGCGAATCGCCGCCAGCGATGCCGTGATCAGTACCGCATCGGTGCCCGGACGGGCAGCGCCGCGGATCATCAGCCGGGCGGTGGTCGAGCGTATGAAGGCCGGCTCCGTGATCATCGACATCGCCGCCGAACAGGGCGGCAATTGCGAGCTGACTCAGGCGGGCGAAACCGTCGTTCACGGCGGAGTCAAGATCGTGGGCCCCTTGAACCTGCCCGCCTCATTGCCGTATCACGCCAGCGAAATGTACTCGCGCAACCTGTTCAATCTGCTGAAGCCGGCGCTGGTGAAGGGCGATCTTGCCATCGACTGGAACGACGAAGTGTTCGCAGGCTGCGTGCTCACGCACGACGGCCAGATCAAACACGAAGCCACGCGCAAAATCCTAGAGGGACAGTAATCATGATCGACGGCGTCATCGCGCTCTATATATTCATGTTGGCCGCGTTCACCGGCTACGAAGTCATTTCCCGCGTGCCGGTCATCCTGCACACGCCGCTCATGTCCGGATCGAACTTCGTGCATGGCATCGTTCTGGTCGGCGCAATGGTGGCTTTAGCCGCCGCCGATACGACTCAGCTGCGGGTCATCGGCGTCATCGGTGTGATTCTCGCCGCGGGCAACGCCGTGGGCGGCTACGTGGTGACCGAGCGCATGCTGCAGATGTTCGTCTCCGCCGGCAGAAAGAAAGGATCTTAGACGTGCCCTCCGCTTCGACTATTCAAACCCTGACGCAGCTCTCCTATCTCGTGGCGGCGGCGCTGTTCATCCTTGGCCTCAAGCGCATGAGTTCGCCGGTCACCGCCGTGAGCGGCGTGCGCTGGGCGGGCGCAGGGATGGTGCTCGCCACGGTCGTGACCTTGGCCTTCATGGGCGCCTCGTCCTTCAATTTGATGCTGGTGATCGGCGCCATCGCGGCCGGGGGCATTCTGGCCTGGGTGAGCGGCAAGCGCGTCGCCATGACGGACATGCCGCAGATGATTGCGCTGTACAACGGCATGGGCGGCGGCGCGGCGGCCGCCATCGCCGCCGTGGAACTATATCGCGGCAGCGAGCACAGCATCACGCACTTGACCATCGCCACGATCGGCGGCTTCATCGGCTCGGTGTCCTTCAGCGGCAGCCTGATCGCCTTCGCGAAATTACAGGGCTTGATCACCAAGTCGGTGCGCTTCGGCGGTCAAAAGTTCATGAATTTGGCGATATTGCTGGTGACGCTCTACTTGAGCTTCGTCATCGTCTCAGGAATGGACTTGGGCGCGCAGCAGGGCGGTTTGCCCGCGATTTCCTTGTTCTTTGCGTTCGCCCTGCTGTTGGGCGTCGCCATGACACTCCCGATCGGCGGCGCCGACATGCCGGTGGTGATTTCGCTCTACAATGCGCTCACCGGTCTTGCGGTCGGTTTCGAAGGCTTCGTGCTCGACAACGCCGCCATGATCATCGCCGGCACCGTGGTCGGTGCGGCCGGCACCCTGCTGACTCAGCTCATGGCCAAGGCCATGAACCGTTCGCTCGGCAATGTGCTGTTCTCGAACTTCGGCGAGAGCTCGTCCGCGGGCGGCGGCGGCGTCACCGGTACCCAGAAGGCCATCGAGGCCTCGGATGCCGGCGTGATGATGGCGTACTCGCAGAAGATCATCATCGTGCCGGGCTACGGCATGGCCGTGGCGCAAGCCCAGCACAAGGTGTGGGAACTCAGTCAGCTGCTCATCGATCATGGCGTCAAGGTGCGGTTTGCCATTCATCCCGTGGCGGGCCGCATGCCGGGGCACATGAACGTGCTGCTTGCGGAAGCGGGAGTGCCTTACGACTTGATCTCCGACCTGGACGAAATCAATGCCGAGTTCGAAACCGCCGACGTGGCGCTGATCATCGGCGCCAACGATGTCGTCAATCCGGACGCGCGCGCCAATCGGTCGAGTCCGATTTTCGGCATGCCGATCTTGAACGCGGACAAGGCGAAGAACGTCATCGTCATCAAGCGCGGGCAGGGCCAGGGCTTTTCCGGCATCGACAATGCGCTCTTCGTGCTCGATCAGACGCGCATGCTCTACGGCGACGCGCAGTCGGCCGTGAGCCAGCTGATCCAGGCGGTCAAGGCCGCAGGCTGATCTCGAAACGATCCCGGGTTTGCCATTCCGTGGGCGCGGCCGCGGCGTAATCGCCCAGCCGGATCATTTCGCCCACGACTCGGTCGCCGTGCAATTCGAACCGCACGTAGTGATAGTTGGGAAATTCGCCGCTTCGGTACAGGTCCGTGGGTGTGCGATCCACTTCGTACGGCCTGGCGCCGCCGCCGCCCGACACGAGGTACACGACGCCGCCCTCGGTGAATCGTTCATAGTTGTGAATATGGCCGGCGGTCACGACGAAGCTCGCCGTCGACCGCGGCGCAGCCGCCTTGAGATACTCGGCGAGCGCAAGTTCGTTCGGGCGCGGATTATGATCCGTCCGTTTGACCGTCTGCACATCGGCCACCGGCGGGTGATGCATGACGATCAATACCAGGCGAACCTTGGGAGAGAGCCCCGCGACTTGATTCTCCAACCAGATCCGCTGCGCGCTTCCCGGCAGGAGCGATGTCTCGCTGTCCAGCGCCAACCCTAAGACTCTCGTCCCGATGGCGACCGAATACCAGCGCCGGCCGCGCAGTTCCGGAAACGCACCCCACCAGCGATCGAGACATGCCGATTCCATGCAGGCCGAAAATTCATGATTGCCGAGCGCCGGGTAGACCCGCAGATGCCGCTCCCGCCACGAATGAGTCTCATCGCGAAACACTGCGTAGTCCGGCGCGACACCGTGCCAGGGAACGTCGCCGTCGAGGAAGATCGCCGCCGGGTTCTCCGCTGCGATCTTTGCGACCAAAGCCTGACGCGCGCCGGGATTGGTCGCGTCGGTCTCCGAAGGTGCAGTGAACCGCATATCGCCGTACGCGACCAGTACCAAGGGATCGGGCAGATCGCCTTCCGGCACACTGAACGTGGCTGCCGCGTGCGGAGTCCCCGCGCGCAAAGTGCCGGCAACTACGGCCAGCGTCAGCAAAACTACGGGCAAAGAAATTCGCATTGCGCGATGCTACGCAAAGGAGGCCTTCGTTGGCATGAGATTTTTTGTCTTGACGTGTCTGTGCGCCTTGAGCGCCGTCACCGCCGTCGAAGCGGGCGCCGGTGAGGCCGAGCGCTGGCGAGAACATGCCGAGAATGTGCGCATCGTCCGCGACAACTGGGGCATCGCGCATGTCTACGGCCGATCCGACGCAGATGCCGTGTTCGGAATGATCTACGCGCAGGCCGAGGATGACTTTGGCCGCATCGAACGCAACTACCTCGACGGTCTGGGACTCTTGGCGCTGGCCGAAGGCGAGACGGCTGTTTACACCGATCTTCGTCAGAGATTGTTCGTCGATCCCCTCCGCCTGCGGCAAAGCTATTGCAGCAGCCCGGACTGGCTCAAGACACTGATGGTGGCCTGGTCCGACGGCCTGAATTACTTCTTGTCGAAACATCCCGCCGTTGCGCCCAGAGTCATCCATCGTTACGAACCCTGGATGGCGTTATCCTTTACGGAAGGCAGTATCGGCGGCGACATCGAAAGCGTCGATGTCGGCAAACTGGAACAGTTTTACGCAACGCAGCCTCGGCGGCCGGCCCGCGCCATGAATGTGCCCGCGGCTACGCCGGCGGAGCCGGCTCCCGGCGGCTCCAACGGCTTCGCCATTGCGCCCAGCCGCAGCGCATCGGGGCACGCCCTGCTCTGGATAAATCCACACACGTCTTATTATTTCCGCTCAGAGCTGCAGACGGTCAGCGAGCAGGGATTGAACGCCTACGGAGCCGTCACCTGGGGACAATTCTTCGTCTATCAGGGATTCAACGCGCACAACGGCTGGATGCACACTTCGTACGGCGGCGACGCCATCGACGAATATGCCGAGACCATCGTCGGGAAGCCCGACGGACTGTATTACCAATACGGCGCCGATTTGAAAAAACTGCAGGTCAGGCAAATCACCATCCCGTTCAAACAGGGCAGCCGGACGGCCCATCGAAAGTTCGTCGTGTATTACAGCCATCACGGACCGATTGTCCGCGCCGAGAACGGCCGGCGGAGCGTCGGCGGCCGAAACTCCACCCGGTGGATTGCCGTCAAGTTGCTGCAGGAACCCGGGCAGGCACTGGCGCAATCGTACTTGCGCACCAAGACCGTGGACTACGCGTCGTTCCGCAAGACGCAGGAGATGCGCAGCGACACCTCCAACAATACGGTTTACGCGGATTCCGACGGGACGATTGCTTATTTCCATGGAAATTTCATCCCCAAGCGCGATCCGAAGTTCGATTACACCCATCCGGTGGATGGCAGCAACCCGGCGACCGAATGGCAGGGACCGCATGCGATCGAAGACACGATCACGCTGCTCAATCCCGGCAATGGTTGGATCCAGAACACCAATGACTGGCCCTTCTCGGCAGCGGGCACGGAAAGCCCGAAGCGCGAAAACTATCCGGCGTACATGTGGACCCGGGGTGAGAATCCGCGCGGCATTCACGCCGTCGAAGTGCTGCAAAATATTCACGATGTGACTTTGGACAGCTTGATCGCGGCCGGTTATGACAGCCACCTCACTGCCTTCGACGTGCTGCTGCCGCCCCTGTTCGACGACTATGATCGATTGGCGGTGGACGATCCGCGGCGCGACGGCCTTAAGGAACCGATGGCGAGCTTGCGCAATTGGGACCGGCATACGTCGGCGGACTCAGGTCAGACGGCCCTCGCCATTTTCTGGGGTCAAGAGCTGCGCGAGCGCAAAAGCGCCGGGGCGCGCGCCGCCGACCGGCCGGTCCATGACTACATGGTCGACCATTCGACCCCATCCGACCGAATCGACAGCTTGACCGCGGCCGTCGCGAAATTGCAGCGCGACTTCGGCCGGTGGCGAACACCATGGGGCGATATCAACCGCTATCAACGCATAACCGACGACATCGTACAGCCCTTCGACGACGCCAAACCCAGCTTGCCGGTGGGCTTTGCCTCCTCCAACTGGGGCGCCTTGGCGTCATTCGATGCCCCGTATCCGCGCAGAACGAAGAAGATTTACGGGTCAGTCGGCAATAGCTTCGTCGCGGCGGTGGAATTTGGCCCGGTCATTCATGCCAAGGCCATCATGAGCGGCGGCGAGAGCGGCCACCCGGAGTCGCCTCACTTCACGGACCAAGCGCCCATGTTCACTCAGGGACGATTCCGCGACGTGCTTTTCAGCCCTGAGGACGTGATGGCGCACGCCGAGCAGAGCTACCGCCCGTGAGCAGCGCGGCGAGGGAGCTATCGCCCGCCGCGCCGCGGCGGCGGGGGCGGGCGCGGTGCGGGCGGCCGCGGCGCCGCCGGCCGCTGGTTGACTCCGCGGCGCTGCTCCGGGCTCATCTGGCGCCATTGCTTGCGCAATTCCATGCGCCTTTCCGGCGGCATTTGCCGAAACCGGTTGAATGATTCGCGTACCCGCTGTTGCTGCTCCGGCGGCAAGCTCTTGTACTGCTGCCAGCGCTGGCGCAGCTGCTGCCGCTGCTCCGGCGGCATGGCGCGCCATTGAGTAAAGCGTTGCTGCGCACTCGACCGCTGCTCAGGCGACATCGACAGCCAGCGCTGACTGCCGTTGGCCAGCGACTGTTGGCGCTCCGGGGGCAGGCTGTCCCACTTGCCTTGATAACTCTTCAACAATTGCTGCTGTTGGGGCGACATCGAGGACCATGTCTTGGGCGCCGCGGGCGCAGCAGGCGGCGCAGGCTCGGGCGCGGCGGGCGCCTGCGCGGACGCGCTCGCAGCCGCGAGGACGAGACCGGCACAGATCAACAACGCCCTGATCATTGCTTAACTTCCTGCGGTGGCGTTGCGGGAGGATTTCCCCCTCGCGGCGGCACTTTCTTCAAGAACTCCCACCAAGCTGCATCACCCACATCATCCGCGCCCAAGAACTCGATGAACTCATCATCGGGCGCGCCCGGTGACGACGCCGGTGGCGGCGCCGGCGCCGAAGGCGGCGACGGCGGCGCCACCGGCGGACCGGCATTTGCTGCTGAGCACACGACAGCCACGCCGACCAACAGCCAACGCCTTCCCCTTCGCAACTGAAGTAGCGCGCTAGGCGGCTGGTCCCGGATTCGCGGCCTTATCCGCCCAGTCATAAAATTCAATATCGTCTTGCAACATGTCCATGGCGTCGCCCGAGCCCTCATCGGCGGACGCGACAAGCTCGAAATCTTCGAAATTCGACTGACCATCAGCTACTGTAGCGGCGTGCTGACCCAATGGCGACCCCAGCCAAAGGAACACGCCCAGAATCGCCGCGGCAGTCACTCCGGCCGCGGGCGTCAGCACTCCGATGCGGAAAAACCAGGGCCGGCGGCTCGCAGACGCCGCTTCGATCGCGGCCTTGCGCGCCTGCGTGAGGCGCGAGCGCGTCGCAAAATCCAAGCCTTCGACGCTGCCGTTGAACAGAGCACGGCTGCGCTCCTCGAAGGAATCACGGGGCTGTTCGTTCATCACCAGACCTCACCCAGTTGCTCGCGCAGGGTATGCACCGCGCGCGAGTAGTGCGTCTTGACGCTGCCTTCCGAGCAACCCATGGCGGTTGCCGTTTCAGCCACGTCCAGACCTTCGAAATTCCGCAGCATGAACGCCTCCCGTTGCCGCGCGGGCAAGGCTCGCAAGCTGACCTCGAGCTGCTGCATTGCCTGCCCCTGCATCAGCGCCTCAGGAATGGCGGGCGCAGCGTCGGCGACGTTATCGAGCGGATCCTGCGCTTCGCTGTCGGGATCGTCTTTCGGTCCCGGCAACCACGCCATGAACCGCTTGCGAACGGTCCTGCGCCGCTGCAGATCGCGTATGCCATTTTCCAAAATTCGATAGAACAACGGCCGCCATTCGCCACTCGGGCGCGATGCGTAATTGCGCGCCAGCTTGAGCATCGCGTCTTGCACCACGTCCAATGCATCGTCCGCATCACGCAGCGCGACTTGCGCCATGCGGAATGCGCGCCGCTCGATCTCGGCCAAGAATTTCTCGAGTTCTCGCGTGTACTCCAGAACCGCATCCTCAGGTGCTGGAGCGGGACCATCCCAGACCATCCAAGCCTGGTTCAGCGTATCAAAGGGGGGCATGCCTCGTCCTCTCAACGTCGACGGACCGTCGCTATTCCAGGTATAAACGCCTATCCGCCGCCGCGGTTGACGGAGGAGCCTGTCTGACTAATGGACTGGGTTTGTCAAGGTCGGCGACTTACGCACACGGCGTGTGACGTCCTCTGCAATATTTTGGATCGAGACCTCGGCGCGGAATCCAGAGGGCGTCCTAACCTATTGAATTTAAAAGATTCATTTCGATTTAGCACGCTTTTTCGCCAAATTGGATGGGACTCGAAACGGAACGGGCACTTAGGGTGGAGATCCTTAGCTTCTCAACAGACTTATCCACATGTTTTGTGGGACAAAAAGGACCGATGATTCTGCAGGTTGCGCTGGATACCCCGTTACGTCGCGTCTTTGACTATCGGCCGCCTACGAGCTTGGGGTCCCACGGGGTTCCCCCCCTGGGTGTGCGGGTGCGCGTGCCGTTTGGCCGCCAACAGTTGATTGGGGTGCTGGTTGGGGTCGCATCCGAGTCCGCCGTCGCCCCCCCTAAGCTCAAGGCGGCGCTCGAGATTCTGGACGAGCATTCCATCGTCGACCCGGTCACCTTCGACTTGCTGCGCTGGGCGTCCGAGTACTACCACCACCCCATCGGCGAAGTATTTGCCGCAGCCTTGCCGGTCAGCCTGCGTACAGGTCAGCCCGCGCTGCAGAAGACCGAATGGTGGTGCTTGAGCGATGCGGGACGACGGGAGTTGTCCGCTCCCGGCGCGCGGCGCGCTCCGCAACAACGAGCCCTGCTGGCCTGGCTCGGGACGAGGGGATGCGCCACCGGCGATGACATCGGTGAGGAATTCAAGCCCGCGCAATTGCGTTCGCTGGCGACGCGCGGCTGGATCGTGGAGGCCGCCGCGCCCGCGGCGGCGGCGATGGAGATGCGTCCCAGCGAAGTCGCGCTCACCCTGCCGCAGGCTGCCTGCGTCGCCGCCATAATCGCGTCCCTGTCGACCTTTGCCGCCCATCTCCTCTACGGCGTGACCGGCAGCGGCAAGACCGAGGTGTACTTGCGGGTGATCGCCGCGGCGATTGGAGAAGGAGGCCAGGCTCTGGTACTCGTGCCTGAGATCGCCCTGACGCCCCAGCTGGTCGATCGCTTCCGCCGCCGCTTCAGTTCCGGGGTGGTGGCGTTGCATTCCGGCCTCAGCACCGCCGAGCGCCGCGATGCCTGGCGCGCGGCTCACCAGGCCCAAGCGCGGATCATCATAGGAACACGTTCCGCGGTATTCACCTCGCTGCCGAAGCTCGCTCTCATCGTCGTCGATGAGGAGCACGATCCCTCGTACAAGCAGCACGAGGGGTTTCGTTATTCGGCACGCGATCTCGCGGTGATGAGAGCCCGGGGTGCGAACGTGCCCATCGTTCTCGGCTCCGCGACGCCGTCGCTGGAAACCCTGGAAAACGCGGCGACAGCGCGCTATTCGAAACACCTCTTGCCGCAGCGGCCGGGGGCGTCGCAGGCGCCGCGCATGTCGATCGTGGACCTGCGCAAGCATGCCGCCGACCAGGGATTGTCGACGCCCGCGATGCAGGCCATTGACCGACATCTCAAAGCCGGCGGGCAGGTCATCGTGTTCTTGAATCGCCGCGGCTATGCACCGAGTTTGTTCTGCAATGCCTGCGGCTGGGTCGCGCCATGCGCGCATTGCGATGCGCGCATGACCTTGCACCGCCGCGCGCAGCAGCTGCGCTGCCATCACTGCGGCGCGCACAGCCCCGTTCCCGCGATTTGCGGAAGTTGCGGTCAAGCCTTGAATCCCGTGGGTCAGGGGACCGAGCGGGTCGAGGAAACCCTGGCGAGACTGTTCCCGGACGCGCCGCTGGCGCGGCTGGATCGCGACACGGCATCCGCGCGGGGCGCTGTGCAAACCGTGCTTGACCGGGTGCACAGCGGTGAGGCGCGAATTCTGGTCGGCACCCAAATGCTCACCAAGGGTCATCACTTTCCGGAGGTCAGCCTGGTGGTGATCGTGGATGCCGATCAGGGTTTGTTCGCCAGCGACTTTCGCGCGACCGAGCGTCTCGCGCAAACCATCACCCAGGTCGCCGGCCGCGCGGGGCGCGGTTCCCTGGCAGGCGAAGTCATGATTCAAACCGAATTCCCCGAGCATCCCCTGCTCAATCGGCTCATGGCGGAAGGCTACGAAGGCTTTGCGGTCAGCGCCCTGGAAGAGCGCCGCGAGGCCGGTTGGCCGCCCTACTCGCGGCTCGCCATGCTGCGCGCCGAAGCCAAGGACAGCCTCGGATTGGACGCATTTCTACGCGCCGCGGTGGATTCCAGCCGCGGGCTGGGCGACGCGGCGGCCGTCAAAGTGCTGGGTCCCGCCAGCGCCTTGATCGCGCGCCGGGCCGACCACTTCCGTGCGCATCTCCTGATCGAGACCGCCGCGCGGTCCACATTGCAGCGCTTTTTGAAGGGTTGGCTGCCGCAGGTGGAGAAGCTGCGCGGGCCGCCCGGCCTGCGTTGGTCCATCGACGTGGATCCGCTGGAAGTGGATTGAGTCGCCTGCGTGACATCTCCCTCTGCCTGAAGAGCGGCGATTCCGGGTAAACTGCGGACCCTTTGTATTCCCGACGGGCAATCTTTGGACTCCTGACCCACCCTTCGTACATTTGACCCATGGATTCGCTTTGAAGACTCTGATCGAGAATTTGCTGCGGCAAGCGCTGGCGGCCCTGCCGGAAGACCTGGTGCCCGCCGCTGCGCGGACTTTGAGCGTCGAGGTCGAGAACACGCGCGACGCCCAGCATGGAGATTTCGCCAGCAATCTCGCCATGCGGCTGGCCAAGGCGGCCCGGCAGAATCCGCGCAAACTGGCGGAGGCTCTGGTGAGGTCGCTGCCGGCGAGCCCCGCAGTTGCCAAGGTCGAGATCGCCGGCGCCGGCTTCATCAATTTCTTTCTGTCGCAGAACGCCTATCACGCCGAAATCGGCAAGGTGCTTCAAGACGGGCGCCGGTATGGCCGGTCGCTCGCCGGCGCCGGCCGATCGGTGCAGGTGGAATTCGTATCAGCGAACCCGACGGGCCCCCTGCACGTCGGTCACGGCCGGCATGCCGCGTTCGGCGCGACCGTCGCGAATTTGCTCGAGGCAGTGGGCTACCGCGTGGAGCGCGAGTACTACATCAACGATGCGGGCCGCCAGATGGAAATTCTGGCGGTCAGCACCTGGCTGCGATATCTCGAGCACTGCGGCGAGCGTTTCACGTTTCCCGCGAACGGCTACCGCGGCGACTACATTGTGGCGATTGCCGAGCAATTGTTCGCCGTGGAAGGCGCGAAGCTGCGCCAGGGCGCCGCCGAGGTCTTCGCGAAATTGCCGCCGGATGAGCCGCAGGGAGGCGACAAGGACGTTTACATCGACGCAGTGATCGCCCGGGCGCGGCTTCTCATCGGGGACGCGGCGTTTCGCCGCGTGCTGGATCTGGCGCTGGCCGGCATCCTGAACGACATCCGCCAAGACCTGAAGGAATTCGGCGTCACCTTCGACTGCTGGTTCTCCGAGCGACATTTGAGCGACGACGGCTCCGTCGACAGGGCGCTCGACGCACTGAAGACGGCAGGACACGCCTATCTGAAGGACGGCGCCTGGTGGTTCAAGAGCACGGACTACGGCGACGAAAAGGACCGCGTGATGGTGCGCGAAAACGGCGTCAAGACGTACTTTGCGTCGGATATCGCCTATGTATTCAACAAGCTTGGAAGAGGCTTCGATCATTTGCTCTATATCTGGGGTGCCGATCATCACGGCTATATCACTCGCCTGCGCGCAGGTTTGGTGGCGCTGGGCGGCCCCGCGGATTCCTTCGAGGTGCGCCTCGTGCAATTCGTGTCGTTGTTTCGCGGCGGTGAAAAGGCGCAAATGTCGACCCGCTCGGGCGAGTTCGTCACATTGCGCGACTTGCGCAATGAAGTAGGCAATGATGCGGCGCGGCTGTTCTACGTCATGCGCAGCAACGACCAGCATTTGGACTTCGACTTGGAGCTCGCCACCGCCCGCTCGAACGACAACCCGGTGTACTACATTCAGTACGCGCATGCGCGGGTCGCGAGCGTGATGCGGCAACTCCAGGAGCGCGGGCTTGCCCACGACGCGGCGCATGGTCTTGCGTGCCTGGACAAGCTGGTCGAGCCGCAGGAACTGCAATTGATCAAGCGAGTGAGCGCGTTCCCCGAAATCGTGCGCCAGTGCGCGATGCTGCGCGCACCGCACACACTGGTGCACTACCTGCGGGACCTGGCGAACGATTTCCACACCAACTACAGCGCGCATCAATTCATCGTGGAGGATGCGGGGCTCCGCGATGCTCGGCTCGACCTTGCGCTCGCGACCCAGACCGTCATCCGCAACGGCCTCGAACTATTGGGCGTATCCGCGCCCGAGACGATGTAGAGCGGCCCATGCCCAAGGCTGCGGCGCGCGACTACAGGACCAAACGCCGGAAGAGCGCGGGTTTCTCCGGGTGGACGGGAGTCCTTTGCGGATTGGCCGTGGGTCTCGGCGTGGCCGCCGTCGTCTATATCAAGGATCATCGACCGGACGCGCAAATCGCCCGGACAGCCAAGGCGGACAAGAAAAAGTCCCGCAGCGCCGAGCCTCCCGATGCGGAAGCCGGGGACTCGGGCACGGAAGATCCGGCGAAGTCCTACGCCTTCTACGACATGCTGCCGAAGTTCGAAGTGGTGGTGCCCGAGAAGGACAAGGATGTACGGCCCGACGTCAAATCCGTCCCCGAGACGCGCCGCGGAACCTACGTACTGCAGGCCGGTTCGTACAAGAACTTCGCCGACGCCGACCGCGTGCGCGCGCAGCTGGCGCTGCAAGGCATCGAATCCAAGGTACAGAAGGTGTCCGTCGACAACGATACCTGGCACCGGATCCGCATCGGCCCGAT
>WNFQ01001317.1_pt1 | contig 24106 bp, 21 predicted proteins | sample 5400171 | NCBI WGS metagenome assembly WNFQ01 (sample SAMN13153356, study PRJNA577476) | soil metagenome | isolation source: 20 cm soil under Madrone tree | place: USA:California | collected 2016-06-14
AAACTTGCGCTTACCAGTTGCCCATGGTGAAGGGTCATATATTGCCGACGAAAAGACGCTGAACGGCCTCGAGAGCAAGGATCAAATTATATTTCGCTACGTTGATTCCAGCGGCGATCCGACACCGGCCGCAAATCCGAATGGCAGTCTTCGCAACATCGCAGGAATCTGTAACCGGCAACGCAATGTTGTCGGGATGATGCCGCATCCAGATCGTGCTTGGGATGCCCGTCTAGGCAGCGAGGATGGTTTGCTACTGCTTCGGTCAATGTTCAGATCCGTCTTAGCTGCCACCGCATGACTGGTGCGATTTCACCCGAATTGATTCATTCTCACGGTCTTACCGAGGAGGAGTATTTGCAGATCAAGTCCATTTTAGGACGGGAACCGAATATTACCGAACTCGGCGTCTTTTCTGTGATGTGGAGTGAGCATTGTTCGTACAAAAACACCAAACTCGAGCTAAGGAAGTTTCCTACGACCGGGCCGAGCATTCTGGTGCGGGCTGGCGAAGAAAATGCCGGGGTTATTGATATTGGCGACGGCTGGGCGATTGCGTTCAAAATGGAGAGTCACAACCATCCGAGCGCGGTCGAGCCGTTCCAGGGAGCGGCGACCGGTGTAGGTGGAATTATCCGCGACATTTTTACCATGGGCGCGCGCCCAGTTTTTCTTCTAAACTCTCTTCGTTTTGGGCCGATCGAGGGGGTATCTGCAATCGCCCGTCAGAACCGGCGCTTGTTTCGGGGTGTCGTGGCTGGTATCGCTCATTACGGCAACTGCATTGGCGTACCGACGATCGGTGGCGAAGTCGCGTTTGACGAATCCTACAACGGAAATCCGCTGGTTAATGTATTTTGTCTGGGAGTTCTACGACACGATCAGATCGCTCGCGGAGCAGCCGCTGGAGTGGGTAATCCCGTTTTTTATGTTGGATCCGAAACCGGTCGGGACGGTTTGGCTGGTGCTTCGTTCGCCTCGCGCGATCTTACTGACGAGTCGAGGAAAGATCGGCCCGCCGTGCAGGTAGGAGATCCGTTCAAAGGTAAGTTACTACTGGAGGCATGCCTGGAGTTATTAGCCAGCGGCGCCGTCGCGGGGATCCAGGATATGGGTGCGGCCGGTTTGACCTGTTCAACTTGCGAAACGGCCAGCCGCGGTAGCACGGGAGTCGAAATTGATTTGGCTCGCATCCCCAAGCGCGAACCCGGAATGACTCCCTATGAAGTCCTTTTGAGCGAATCGCAAGAACGCATGTTGATCATCGTGCGGCGCGGCCAAGAAAATCGAGTAAAAGAAATCTTCGAAAAATGGGATTTGCCCTATGCCGAGGCCGGCACGGTGACAGCTGACGGTATGATGAGGGTATTGGATCACGGGAAAGTCGAAGTAGAAATTCCGGCAAAGGAATTAGCTGAAGAAGCGCCCATTTACCAACGTGAGGCAGTTCCACCTCCGCCTCCGGTTTTGTTGCGCTTGGACGAGATTGCCGAGGCTGATCCCCGCGAAAGTTTACTCCGCCTGTTAAGCCATCCAACCGTTTCATCCAAAAACTGGATATACCGTCAGTACGACCACACGGTAAGGGCTGGTACAGTGGTGCCACCCGGATCTGATGCCGCTGTTTTCTTCGTCCGTGAGGCAGGAAAATTCCTGGCCGCAACTTGCGATTGCAACAGCGCCTATTGCAAACTGGATCCGCGTGAAGGGGCCAAGATCGCGGTTGCCGAGGCCGCACGTAATTTGATCTGTTCGGGAGCAATCCCCCTCGCCATCACCGACAATTTGAATTTCGGAAATCCTTATCGACCGGAAAATTTTTGGCAACTGCGGGAATCGGTAGAGGGATTAGCAGAGGCGTGCCGCCGTTTCAACACGCCGGTGGTGGGTGGGAACGTGAGTCTTTACAATGAAAGTCCGGCCGGGACGGTCGATCCTACTCCGACGGTTGGCATGGTCGGCTTGATCGAGAAGGAGCGATGGATTACCCGGCAAGGATTTCAACAGGAGAATGACCTAATCTGGTTGGTAGGCAGACTCGGCGACGAAATGGGAGGGTCGCTGTATCTGCGATCGATCCACGGATTGAAGATCGGGAGCCCACCTCGTTTGGACTACGATCAAGCATTGGCAGTACATCATTTTTTGGCTGAGGCAATTCGATTCGGTTGGGTCCAAAGTGCGCATGACTGCTCCGACGGCGGTTTGGCGGTTGCGCTGGCCGAATCATGCGTTTCTGGGGAAGTGAAGAGAGGTGCAGAGATCTCTGCGGATGCCCGCGGTAGGCGAACCGACGAGCTGCTTTTCAACGAGTCGCAATCGCGGATTCTAATTTCCAGCCGACCAGGGTCAGCGGCTGAGCTGCAGCTCTTGGCCGACCAGCACAAAGTCGATCTGATTGAGCTTGGGCAAGTAGGTGGCCAGATACTGCAAATTACGGTTGGGCAGCGAGTTATCCGGTGGGACGTGGATGAGCTGTTCGATTCATGGTACTTTTCAATTGAGCGCGCTGTCGCTTGATCCAAACTTGTGAAGATTTCTCATAAACCTACGCACGAATGTGGCGTCTTCGCCGTGTACGGTCACCCGGACGCGGCTCTTCTTACTTATTACGGCTTGTTTGCGCTGCAACATCGCGGTCAAGAAAGCGCTGGGATTGTTGCTGCCACCGGCTCAAATCGACCTTTTCTGATCCATCGAGGGATGGGACTAGTGTCCCAGGTTTTTGGAGAGAAGGAATTGGTAAATCTGAAAGGAAACCGCGCCATCGGTCACGTTCGATACTCCACGACCGGATCCAGCAATCTGAAAAATGCGCAACCGCTCGTAGTCGACTGCGCCCGAGGCCAAATGGCGATCGCTCACAACGGCAACCTGGTAAACGCTGCTATTCTCCGAGAAGAGCTGGAATCTCGTGGATCAATTTTCCAGACCACCGTCGATAGCGAAATCATTTTGCACTTGCTAGCCAGCCCTATTGACCAAAAAAATGTCCTGACGGCCTTGCGCCAGGTCCACGGCGCATTCTCGTTTGTACTCCTTGGCGAAGAGGAAATTATCGGTGTTCGGGATCCCTTCGGCTTTCGACCTCTGGTTCTTGGCAAGTTAGAAGACGCATTTGTGCTCGCTTCTGAGACTTGCGCTTTCGACTTGATTCATGCGGAGTTCATTCGCGAGATCGAACCTGGTGAAGTGATCATCATTAACGATGATGGCATTCACTCAGAGTGGCCGTTCAAGGAGGAGCGGAAAGCGTTTTGCATGTTCGAGTTTGTCTACTTTGCCCGACCCGACAGCCTGATTAGTGATCGCAACGTCAGCAAAGTACGAGTGGAGATGGGTCGCGAACTGGCCCGACTTCACCCGGTTGAGGCGGATATAGTCGTTCCTGTCCCGGATTCAGGCAACTACGCCGCTCTCGGGTTTAGTCACCAGTTGGGAATTCCTTACGAGCACGCTTTCGTTCGCAATCATTATATCGGACGCACTTTTCTGCAGCCAACGCAGCTGATTCGAGATTTCAACGTCCGGGTAAAGCTCAATTTGATCAAAGAATTGGTGCAGGGAAAACGGGTAGTCGTGGTGGACGATTCGGTTGTCCGCGGGACAACCGCTCGCGCTCGAGTAGTGAATCTCCGAGAAGCCGGAGCCAAAGAAGTCCATCTTCGCATCAGCTGTCCACCGCATAAATTTCCCTGTTATTATGGGATCGATTTTCCGGACCCGAAGAATCTTCTGGCTAACCAGCTAACGTTATCCGAGATCCGAGACTATTTAGAGGTCGATTCGATTGGATATCTCGATGTCGATGGAATGGTTCGGGCGACCGGATTGCCGGCCAACCAGTTTTGTCTGGCTTGTTTCAATAGCGATTACCCGGTGCCATTCGATCCCAATCTTGATAAGTTTATTATGGAACGCCGCCAAAATCGATCCCGCCTCTTTGCGGAATCTGCCAGCCAACCGCAGCTCTTTGCGCGTTCGAAATGACTCGCCTGAAAAAGAAGGCGTATGCGGCGGCTGGGGTAGACATCGCACTGGGAAATCTGGTGAAGCGAGGTTTGCAGGAAAAGGTCAAGACCACCTTCGGACCTGAAGTCCTGGGTCGGATCGGTGCGTTCGGCGGCTTCTTTCGTCTGGATTTGCAAGGGATAAAGGACCCGGTCCTGGTGTCGAGTATTGATGGGGTAGGCACCAAGCTAAAAATCGCAATTTCGCTGGGAAAGCACGACTCTATTGCTCAAGACCTAGTTAATCATTGCATTAACGATATTGCGGTGACCGGAGCGAAACCGTTGTTCTTTTTGGATTACATTGGTGCTGAGCGGCTCGAACCGCCTGTTTTTAATAAATTGATCTCGGGTTTTACGAAAGCATGCCAAGCTGGCCGGTGTGCCCTCATCGGAGGCGAAACCGCGCAAATGCCCGATATGTATCATCGGGGCGAATATGATTTGGCCGGTTGCATCGTTGGCATCGTCGATCGCGAGAAGATCATCGATGGTAGTCGTATTGTTCCGTCCGATGTTTTGATCGGTCTGCCGTCAAATGGATTGCACACCAATGGCTACTCCTTGGCTCGCAAGGTCTTGTTGTCGGAGATGCGACTAGATCTGGGACAAAAAGTCGAAGGCCTGTCGAAAACTTTGGGTGAGGAATTGCTTCGCATTCACCGAAACTATCAACCCGTGCTAGCCGAGATTCCTGCCGGGCGGATCAAAGGATCGGCCCACATTACCGGAGGCGGATTAATTGATAACTTACCCCGCATCCTGCCTGCTACTTGCGACGCATTAATTGACACTTCGAGCTGGAAAGTTCCTCCCATTTTTCGCCTGATTCAAAGGGGTGGAGGAATCGCGTTCGAGGAAATGCTGGAGGTGTTCAATATGGGTATCGGATTGGTATTAGTGGTTGCGAAGCGCAATGCCGCGGAGGTAATCGAACGCACGGCTGGGAAGATCATTGGCCAGATCACGCCTGGCTCGAGGAAGGTGTTAGTTACCTGATAATTTATTGAGCTATGGCGGTGCAATCTTTTTTCCGGCGTCGATTTTGGGGTTTCGGTATCGGTGCCGGCCTCCTTGGGCTCCTAATCCTTACTGTTCGTTACGCTCTCCGGCCGCCTCGCAAGAGCCAATTGCCGGACAACATCTTTCCGGCAATTTTTGCTACCCGAATCCTCTATACGGCCAAGGGGGAACTGGTCTACCACGAGTCGGGACAGGGTAATCCTCTCGTCTTTTTGCATGGCGTCTACCCTGGAGCCTCGTCGTATGAGTGGTCGCGCATTTATCCCCATTTTGCGGATCGTTTCCAAGTCCTCGCTCCAGATCTTGTCGGCTTTGGTGAATCAGCTCGCCCGAACCGCCCGCTCACCGCTGCCGATCATGCGACCGTGCTGGCGGAATTCTTGAAAGCAAAAACCGGCGAAGGACGTGTCACAATCGTCGCTAGCGGGCTCGGCGCCGCTTTTGCTGTGTTGTTGTCGGTGCAACATCCGGAATTGGTGCAACGCCTCGTTTTATTGATGCCGGTTGGATTGACCGAGCGCGGCGCAAAAAGATATGTCGGCCGAGGACGTTGGGTTTCCGCTATCCCATTTCTCAATCAAATTTATTATCGCAGATTTCTGGCGACGCGCGCACAAATTCGCGCCTGGCTGGCCACGTTTGCCTTTTTCGATTCCGACCGAATCGATGACGAAGTCGTGGACGTGCTTTATAGTTTTGCCCACCAGTTCGGTGCGGAAAGGGCGGTTTTCCAGTCGGCGAATAATAAGTTGCAGGTCGATCTCTCAGATCGGCTAACCGAATTAATCCAACCGGTTACGCTCATTTGGGGGCAGAACGCCGTTTTTCCGCCGATCCGGTCTGCCTACGAATTACAGCGGCTTCCTCTGCAGTGCAGTTTGGTTTTGGTCGAAGAATGTGGGAGCTTGGCTGCTCTTGAGGTACCCCAAGAATTGAAACGGATCTTGGATCGCGAATTAGAATATCGGATTCGGCTCCATGATGTGGGGTAGGGCGGGTAAATGGTGACTGATGAATTTGTGATTGGTGATCGGTGAAGCGGAGGACGGGAGCTCGGCGTGGCTAAATTTCGAATTGCGGATTAGTATTTTCCGCAATCCGCAATTGTTTTTCGCTCCCGGCGATGCCGGCGCTCCCGACATTATTCCGGGAGAGTGGCCGCTAGCTAGTTCCCGCCTTTCCGGATATTCTAAGGACGATGCCGGAGAGTTTCCTCATCGTAGACGGGCACAGTATCATCTTTGCGTGGCCCGAACTGCTGGCCTTACAGCGGCGCAACGGAGCCTCGGCTCGCGAGAACCTGATCAAGACTCTTACGGAGTATCAGGATCTGAGCGGCGTAAATGTGGTGGTCGTTTTCGATGGCAAAGGTGAACGAATCAATGAGGTAACCGAACCGGGTGGGATCCAGATCTTTTATTCGAATGCCGGTCGGACGGCAGACGAAATTGTGGAACGCCTAGTAGCAAAATATGGACATAAACACGCAATTACAGTCGCTACAGCCGACCTCCTCGAACAGCAGACAGTAATCTCATTTGGAGCTCAATGTGTTGGGTCGGAAGGTTTGAGACGTCGTATCGAAGATGCTCGAGCCGATTTTGCCACCGAAATGAAACGGCGGCGAAAAGCGGCGAAATGATCGCCAATCACCTATAACCATTCACTCTGCTTGGCGCTCAGCGCTCGCCAGTGAGCTGAGCACTGACTTCCATTATTTCCGCCGCCGGAACTCCCCGGAGCTCGTACACGCGTAAAATCGTTTCTTCGATCAAGTTGTTTGGGCACGAAGCACCCGCAGTGATACCGATCACCAGTGGGCCGGCCGGCAGCCAATGCTCAGTCGTTATTTCCCCTTTCTTATGCAGATTGAAATGCGTGATCTTGCTTGCGCTTTCGAGCTTATCCGCTCCTCGAATGAAGAAGGTAGGCAGCTTCGCTTCTCCCATTTCGGCCAGATGAGAAGTGTTTGAGCTGTTGTAGCCGCCAACGACCAGAAGCAAATCCATCTTGACGTCGAGCAATTCTTGAAGCGCTTCCTGCCGCTCCTGCGTAGCGCCACAAATAGTATCAAAAAACCGAAAGTTCTTCAGACCCTCGATTGGGCCGTCGCGGTCCATGATCGCCGTGCGAATTCGACGCTGCACCTCTTCGGTCTCGCCGCGTAGCATGGTCGTTTGATTTGCCACACCGACGGCCTTCAAATGCAAATCCGGATCAAAGCCAGGTGAGTGTGCATCTTTGAAGCGCTCCAGCAATTCATGTTTGCTTCCGCCGTGCCGAATGTAGTCACAAAGGTAGTCGGTATCGGCGAGCGTTAATATCACTAGATAGTGACCGTAGCCCGAGCCGAGCGCACGCGATGCGGTCGCCTTAGTCTCTTCGTGTTCTGCCTTGCCGTGAATGATTGAAGTTACGCTCTCCATGGCGTTTTGGCGTACTCGCTTCCAGACGCTCATTACGTCCCCACAAGTTGTGTCAACAATTTGGCAGCCGCGTTCGTTTATCTTCGCCAGTGTTTCCAGATCGGTACCGAAAGCCGGGACGATTACGACATCTTCCGAAATCAGATCCTCGATATTGGCTTCCCGATTTTTGCCGATGAGATTTTTGATTCCCATCGTGGCGATCTGCTCGTTAACGAGTGGGTTGTGAATGATCTCACCTAAAATAAATAGCCGGCGATCGGAGAATACTTTCCGGGCTGCGTAGGCAAGATCGATCGCCCGTTCCACTCCGTAACAGAATCCAAATTGTTTGGCCAGGAGCAGGGTGGTATCGCGCACCTGAAGTGTTCCGCCGCCGGCTCGAATTCGCTCAGTGACGGTACTCCGATAATGAGACTCCACCTGCTCTTGCACCTTCGCCATGACATCAGGCGTACGCAGGTTGATCTTCCTGGGCTTAGCTGGAGCCGTGCTCTGAGATCCGGACATGAATTACCCTAAACGACTTCTCGGGCCACTGCAGCCGATAAATATCCCTGCATTATTGGGTGACCAGAAGCGGCTCTTTCGGAGGCGGGAAAGACCCGCTTGAAGGACCGGAAATAAGGGTCGATCCAGCGGGGTCCTTCCATGCGTAATCGTTTGGTCGCTCTACTTTGGCTCCGACCGTCTGATCTTCGGGTAATGAACCCGCGATCGTGATCGGCGTGCCGTCATGAACCAGCGCGAAGAATTTCGGAGCGACGTTCGGGTGCAATCGAATACAGCCATGACTGTGTGCAACGGGCCATACGGCGCCGGCATGAAATCCGTACTCGGGCTTAAATTCGACCCAATAAGGCATTGGATATCCGACGTAGTGAAAGCCTGATCCCGGCGCTCTTCCCGCCTCACCGGCAATGACCTCACTACCTTTTACCCAGAAACCATATGAGGCCGACCGTTTGTCTTTGATCTTTTGGGTCACCCGGTATCCTCCAGTTGGTGTGCCCTTTCCGGGCACGCCAATCGTGCAAGGCGTGACCAGCAAAGGTCTGTCTCCTTCCATCACATAAATCATCCGATTTTGCAGCGATACTTTCACCTTAACCGCGGATGCATTCTTTGGCTTGTAAGCCAGCGCGTTGTAATTTCCGGGAAAAGTACCGGTAATCGGGTTCGTTATAGTCGTACAACCGGTTAAAAGGCCGAAGCCGGCCACAGTTGCGACGAAGAGAGTCAGGAGGCGGGATCTTGTCATACAAACAAACTCAAAATTTCGAGCTGTATTGTACTCGAATGGCATTTTTTGCAAGCGGGAACGGAGAAAGCCGGCAGCGATCCAGCATTGCTGGCGGGCGGTGAGCAGAGCATTTGTTGCAATAACGCCAGATCGGATTTCCAACTTTGGCCCAATATTTCGTTATTGTGAGTTTCATTCTCACGGCTCCTTACGCTTAAAGTGATTTAGGCATCGCGCTCGTAATTACCGAAGCATGAATACACCCTCGCCAACGGCTGTTCCGGATGGACTATCCGGATTGATCGAACGCATCACTTTTCACAATCCTGAAACAGGATTTGCCGTGATGCGGGTCGCGGTAAAGGGGCGGAGGGAGCCGATGACAGTGGTGGGAGTGGTGGCAAGCGTCAATACCGGTGAGTGGATTACCGCTCAGGGTACCTGGGTCCGGGACAGAGAACATGGGCTCCAACTTAGGGCCGATTCCATTACATGCAGTGCTCCCAATTCCCGCAAGGGCATCGAAAAGTATCTTGGAAGCGGCTTGATCAAAGGCGTCGGTCCGGTCTACGCCAAGAAGCTGGTGGACAGATTCGGTGAAGAAATCTTCACCATCATTGACGAGTGCTCAGCGCGGCTCGAGGAAATCGACGGGATCGGTCCAACCCGGCGCCGAAAGATCAAGGCAGCATGGACGGAGCAGAAGTTGGTGCGCGAAATCATGATCTTTCTGCATTCTCACGGCGTGAGCACAAGCCGTGCACTCCGCATCTACAAAACCTACGGCGAGAAGGCGATCGAGACGGTGCGGGCTGATCCTTACACGCTGGCGAAGGACATTCATGGCGTCGGGTTCAAGTCGGCAGACCTGATCGCACAAAAACTTGGCCTACCGCGGGATTCTATTATTCGAACACAGGCCGGGATTATGCATTCGCTGTTGGAAGCTACCAGCCAGGGCCACTGCGCGCTGCCGCAAGGCGCACTGATTGAGCAGGCGACGCAGTTGCTCGGCGTCGATATAGCCATCGTCGAACAGGCGCTGGAGCGCTTAATTTTGAATGCCGAAGTCGTGCCCGAGCAAATCGCCGAACAGCATCTCCTCTACCTGCCCTATCTTCGACGCGCCGAACAGGGTATTGCCAAGCTTTTGCGGAAACTCAGTTCAGCGCCTTCCCGGTTGCCGCCGATCGATATCGAGAAAGCGGTGACCTGGTGCGAACAACGGACCGGCAAGGAACTGGCGCCAACTCAGCGAGAAGCCGTGCGAAAGGCTCTCGAGAACCGGGTACTGGTGATCACCGGCGGACCAGGAGTAGGAAAAACAACCCTGGTTCAATCGATCCTGTTAATTCTTCGAGCAAAGAAACTTGATTGTCTGTTGTGCGCACCGACCGGACGGGCTGCGAAACGGCTGAGCGAGGTAACGGGTCTAGAGGCAAAGACCATTCACCGGTTGCTGGAGTTCCAGCCTGCTGCCGGCGGTTTTAAGCGCAACGCTGAGAGTCCATTAGAGTGCGATGTCCTGGTGAGCGACGAAAGCTCCATGATTGATTTGCCGCTCTTTCACAAGCTGATCCAAGCGCTGCCGGAAAACGCTCACCTTTTGCTGGTCGGTGACATCGATCAGTTGCCCAGTATCGGTCCGGGCTCAGTTTTAGCTGACATCATCCGCAGCAATGTCGTGCCCGTCGTGCGGCTGACCGAGATTTTCCGGCAGTCAGCTTTCAGCAAAATCACGGCTAATGCTCATTGTATCAAAGCCGGGCAGATGCCGCAGCTGCAAGAAACAAAGGAATCAGATTTCTTTTTCATCGAGCGCGATGAGCCTGCCGGCATTCAGTCCACGATCCTGGAGTTGGTTAAAGAACGGATCCCGAAAAAGCTGCGGCTCGATCCGATACTCGATATCCAGGTACTTTCTCCAATGAATAGAGGCAGTCTTGGCGCGAGAGAAATGAATATGCAGCTCCAGCAACTGCTCAATCCTCATCGAGTCAACGAACCGACGATTGAGCGCTTCGGCTGGCAGTTCCGACTGAGAGATAAAGTGATTCAAACGGAAAACGATTACGACAAAGAAGTGTTCAACGGTGATATTGGCCAAATTGTAAAAATTGAACCCGAGGAGCAAGAACTGACCATTCGGTTTGACGACCGCAATGTGCCTTACGATTTCGGGGAACTCGACGAGGTCTCTCTGGCTTATGCAATCACGATTCATAAGAGCCAGGGATCGGAATTTCCCGCAGTGGTGATACCCTTGGCCATGCAACACTACATGCTCCTGCAACGTAACCTGGTATATACCGCCATTACCCGAGGCAGGAAGATGGTGGTTCTTGTTGGACAGAAGCGAGCCTTTGCGAGTGCAGTGCGCAACGACAACATCGGTCAGAGATTTTCAGCGTTGTACAATCGCCTTCTCAGCGGCCAGCTGAATTAACCACGAACGGACACTAATAGACGCGAATTTGCCGGGAACTCTTTCGTGCCAATTTGCGTTCGCTTCGTAGTTCCAATCGACTGGCACCCGGCTGCATGGACTGTAATTTACCGAGAATCATTGGCGTCAATTCGCGTTTATCTTGTCGAACTCCGCGTCAAAGAGTTCAGATCGGTTGGCATAAAAGGGATGCGGTTTTTCTGGGTTGGCCGGTCGATACCGCCAGTGTTTGTATCCCCATAGCCACTGTTCCGGATGCTCCCGGATCAGTGGCTCGAATTTGTCCCAGCAAGCTTGCGCAATTTCCTGGTAGGGTGTCCCTGCTGGAAACTGCATCGGCTCAAATGCCCGGATCAGGTACCCGCCCCCTGGGCGGGGCAATGCGACAAACGGCATGATCGGGGCTCCGGTTCTATCGTGTAGGACCGCATGCATCATCGTTGCCCGCATCGGTAGCCCAAAAGTGCGAAAGATCACCGCCGGATCTGACATCTTTAGCGTCAGATCGATGAGGATGCCCACCGGAACACCCCGCTTGAGCGCTTTGAAAAATCGAACCATAGAGTTCTCTTGGGTAACACTGGTTTGGCCGGAGGTTTCCCGTAGCCGTTGAAAGAGCACCGTCAAACGATCATTCTTGAAGCGTTGCATCAAGATCAAGCCTTTATACCCGCGGAGGGCATAGTACGCGCTGGCCCATTCGAAGTTCCCGAAATGGATTGTCACCCCTACCACTGGTCGAGAAGCCTTGGTCGACACTATGGACTCAAGCAGCTTTTCATCTTCGATCGTAATGTACTTAGCCACGTTGCTGGCACTCAGTCGGGGGGTCCAGAACAGTTCGAGAAAGCTTCGTCCGAAGATCTGTAGTGATTGCCTAGCGATCCGTTCACGCTGCTTCGTAGTGTAGGTATCGCCGAACGCCGCCTTCAGATTGGCTAATGCGACTCTTCGGTTTCTACGGTCGAGGTGATAAACCAGCCAACCGGCACCGTCAGCAAATCTACGCAGAAGTCCGATTGGCAGTAACGGAACTATGCGAATTACCGTGCAGACCCCAATGTACTCGAACCAATATCGAAGTTTTTTCACAAACAGCAGAAAGAATTCATAAAACGAAAGAACACCATGAACCGTGATCAACTTCTCAAAATTGTCGAGCCTCTCCTCCGCTGTCCTACCGCTCCGACATTCGAAGGAGCGGTCGCAGAAGAGATCTGCCGGCAACTGCGAGGACGCGCTGGAATCCATATCGAAAAGGATCACTTCGGCAATTTGATTGTAGCTCGATCGGGTTTGGGGCGCGCGCAGTATGCGTTCGTCGCCCACATGGATCATCCCGGATGGCGGCTTGAGCCGGACAAGGAGTTTCTCGGCGGTGTGAACCCAGATCTCCTCGGCCAAGGGAAGATCCGCTCATTTGGCGAGTTCGGCATGTGGGATCTGCCCGAACTGGTGGTGGAGGGGGATCGCCTCTATTCGCGCGCATGCGATGATTTGATCGGATGTAGTGCGATTGTAGGTATTCTCGATTCTCTGGAAGAGAGTCGCTCATTTGCGTCTGCTTTTGGGATTTTCACTCGGGCAGAAGAGGTTGGCTTTATCGGGGCGATCGAGTTAGCCAAAGGGGGATGGCTCGATCCGGATTTGACGGTGGTCTCACTTGAAACGAGCGCAGAAAGACCACCTGCCCGAATGGGAGCCGGACCGATCATTCGCGTGGGCGATCGTACTTCCATATTTGATTCTGATGTCACCGCATTCCTGGTCGAGACCGCCAAATCTAGGGACTTATCGTATCAGCGTTGCTTAATGGATGGCGGTACTTGTGAGGCGACCGCGTTTCAACTTTACGGATATCGGTCGGCGGCGCTTAGCATTGCGCTGGGTAATTATCACAACTGTACGCCAGATTCCCGAATCGATGCGGAATATATCGATATTAAAGATTTGGAGGGGCTGATTGATCTGTCGGTAGCTATCGTCACGGAGAAAAAGAGTGTTGCTGACACGCGCGATGCGCTTCGCCAGCGTTTGGAAACAAGGTTGAAAAATTTCTCGTTGAGGTAAGGACTCTGAATAGCAGGGATGGTTCCTGCCGGGACGAATGCACTCTTAGGATGCCAGCGCCCGTTCAAGAAACCCTTACGGCAAGCCCGGGTACTCCGGCGCGATCAACTCCTCGCTTTCCATAGTTGCGATTGGGTATGCACAGTAATCGGCTGCGTAAAAGGCGCTGGGACGATGATTCCCGGATAGGCCGACCCCGCCAAATGGAGCAGCGCTGCTCGCCCCGGTTGTGGGACGATTCCAGTTAATAATTCCCGCGCGAACTCTACGCCGAAATAATTCAAAGTCCTTTTTGCGACCGCCGATCAGACCGGCTGCGAGCCCATATCGGGTTGAGTTTGCTTTGAGAATCGCCGCGTCAAAATCGGTCGTGCGAGTCAAAAGTAGAAGTGGTCCGAAGATCTCTTCGTCTGAAGGATTCAAGACGGAAGTCACATCCAGAAGGCCAGGTTGCAGAAAGGGAATACCTTTTCTCGCCGGCCGGCATTTGATCAGGATTTCGCCTCCACGCTCAATAAGCGCTTCTTGTGCCTTGAGAACCTTCTGCGCAGCTGCATTATTAATTAATGGACCGATAAATGGCTCTGGGACTTCATCGGGAGATCCAACTCGAATTTCCTCGATGATCCGAATGAGCTCGGCTAACCCGTTATCTTCTACCAAAATTAGCCGGCGGCTACAGGTACAGCGTTGTCCGGCGGTGATGAATGCCGAGGTTGCTATGGTACGAGCAGCCGCTATCGGGTCCGTTCCATTTAGCATAATCAGGGGATTGTTGCCCCCCATCTCGAGGGCCAGAATGACGTCAGGCCGCCCAGCGAAACGTTGGTGAATAGCAATTCCGGTTCGAGCGCTTCCAGTGAAGAAAACTCCGGTGAGTTCTGGGCGGTTAAGGATTAACTCGGCGGCAGTTGGCCCGCCCTGAAGAAGGCTCAGACATCCTGAGGGCAGTCCGGCTTCTCGCCAGAACTCGACCATCAGAGCTCCAACCGCAGGGGTAAGTTCACTGGGTTTAAACACGACGCAGTTGCCAGCGATTAGCGCCGGCGCAATGTGTCCATTTGGAAGATGCGCCGGCAAATTGAAGGGTCCAAGCACGGCGACGATGCCGTGCGGTGCATGCGAAAGATCGGAACGGCCGTTTCCGGATTTCTCCGATTTCGTGCCGGTTCGCTGGCGGTACGCTTCGACGCTTAGATCAATTTTTCTCACTACCGTGTCAACTTCCTGATTTGCCTCCCAGCGCGGCTTTCCAGTCTCCATTGAAATAGCCTGTCCTAATTCTTCCCGCCGAGCTTGCGCGACTTCGGCAAATCGGTGTGCGATCTTGATCCTTTCCGCAAAAGCGTGATCGGCCCAGTGCGGAAAAGCCTCCGCACCAGCGCCGAAAGCTCGTTCGACCTCGAGAGAAGAGGCATGTCTCGTACAGAAGACCTCTTCTCCGGTCGATGGGTTTATTGAGAGAAGCGGTTTGCCCTGGCCTGGAATCCAATCGCCCCCGATAAAGTGGTCGTGCATTCTCTTAGAATCCAGGAGCTAGAAGCTAGGAGCTAGAAGAAAAATTGATTATTGCGGAAACGAATCCTAACGGCCGAGTGCGTTTTTTGAAGCCTTCGGCGATATTGGCAGGAATCGAGATGGCCGCCCGTCGCATTTGTGACGTTAGTGCGAACAGCTCGCTTTTTGGAAAAGCATCGGTAAGCCGGTAAATCTCGAGCACAAAAGCATGCGCCTTCTGCCAAACCAACAAATCTTCAAACGATTTTGCATTCATCGGAATTTATGGAAACACAAATATTATATGTTTTAACCTAAAATGATAGACCAATTCAAGGCCGCCGGCCTCCTTCTAGCTCCTGTCCTTTTCAATTGCATCGCGCTTGCGCTCAAGTAACGATCGAACCTATGGACACTCCCCCTAATCAACGGTTTTTTGTCGGCGTGGATGTCGGGACCGGCAGCGTCCGAGCCGGTGTTTTCGATGGAACGGGAAAAATGCATGGAGCAGCAGTCCGTCCGATTCAAATCTGGAAACCAGCTCCCGACTTCGTGGAGCAATCTTCTGAGGACATTTGGCGTCAATGTGTCGAGTCGGTTCGCTCGGCTTTGGATCAAGCCGGCATTGCGGCAGCGCAGGTAGAAGGATTAGGGTTTGACGCAACTTGTTCCCTAGTTGTTCTCGGTTCAGCGGGAAAGCCGGTTTCCGTTAGTCCCTCGGGAAACGACGCGCAAAACGTGATTGTGTGGATGGATCATCGAGCGATCGACCAAGCGGAGCGGATCAATGCGACCAAAGATGAAGTATTGAGGTATGTCGGAGGGGTGATCTCGCCGGAAATGGAGTCGCCCAAGTTACTCTGGCTTAAAGAGCAGATGCCAGCCGCTTGGGGACGAGCCGGTCACTTTTTCGATTTGCCGGATTTTTTGACCTATCGGGCTACCGGTGACATCGGACGCTCGCTTTGCTCGTTGGTCTGCAAATGGACTTACCTCGGTCACAAAGAAACGAGCGATGACAAAGCGGGTTGGAGCGATGCGTATTGGCGGACCATTGGTCTGGCCGACTTGGTTGAGGAAGGTTATCAGCGGATCGGTACAAAAGTACGGCGGATGGGAGAACCGGTCGGAAACGGTCTCGCTGCTGAGGCTGCGGCGGAGCTAGGCCTTCGGCCGGGGATCGCAGTGGGCGCCTCGATCATTGATGCGCATGCCGGCGGCCTCGGGGTTCTCGGTGCTGCTCAGCCCGGAGAGATACTCGACGCAAGGCTTTTGGAGGAACGAGTTGCGATGATTGCCGGAACCTCCTCCTGTTTTATGGGGGTATCTCCGGAGCCACGATACATTCATGGTGTCTGGGGACCTTATTATTCTGCGATGATCCCGGGCCTCTGGTTGACCGAGGGTGGACAGTCGGCGACCGGAGCACTGATCGATCACTTGATCTATAATCACGCCGCCTACGCAGAAGCTAAAAAAGAGGCAGATAAGGTCGGTCCTTCGATATTTGACTTCCTGAATCGCCGCCTGAAGGAGATGCAGCTCAACCGGGCTAAAGCGAATATCGGTGAACTGACCGAAGACTTTCATCTTTATCCTGATTTCCATGGAAACCGATCGCCTCAAGCCAATCCGAATCTCCGTGGCATGATTTCGGGGCTCCAGCTATCTGCAACCGTCGATGACTTGGCGCTACTCTACCTTGCTGCGATCCAAGCGATCGCCTATCAGGTGCGCCACATCGTGGAAGAGATGAATCGGCAAGGGTACCGCATCTCCAAGATTTTTGCGTGTGGAGGAGGTCTCAAGAACGACGTCTTTCTTCGTGAACACGTGGATATCACTGGTTGTGATCTGGTTCTACCCAAAGAGCCGGAGGCGGTCTTACTTGGTTCAGCGATTCTCGGCGCAGTCGCGGCCAAAGCCTACCCGACCATTTTGGAGGCGATGATGGCGATGACCGCCGTGGCTAGCGCGATTAAACCGAACATCGAAACGGCAGGGTACCATCGAAGGAAATATCGCGTATATCATCGCATGTACGACGATCAGATGGCTTATCGGGAGATGATGAACCAGTATGGTTGAGCGAAATAGATCCGGCGGAAACAGGATCTGTGAGAGTTGCCATCGTTGCCACAATTGGCGACGGATGAATAGCCGCAAAAGAACGCAGAGATTGCAAAAAAGGAACAACAGACGGACACTATCCGGCGCGACCGAGAAGCTACGATTTCTCTGTGGGAAAATGTAGGTCTCGAACCATTCGCCGCGTCACCGCCCAACCGCTAACGCTCCGTCTTCCTTTCGATACATCTCGCGAAAAGGATGTTCATCGAGCAAGTTCGGTTCAATTCCGCCGAGCTTGGCATTATCGTAGATCTGGATGCCCATGTAAAAATAGAGCGGGCAGATCGGTGTCGCTTGATTGAGTAAGATGTCTTCGGCTTGCCGAAAGTAATCAAACCGTTTTCGTTGATCGGCCTCTTTGCCCGCCGCCTCGATCAATCGATCGTATTCTTGGTTGCTCCAACCGGTCCGATTGTTTCCGCCATTAGTCACAAAGCAGTCTAGGAAAGTGTTGGGGTCATTGTAGTCACCGATCCAGCTTGACCGGCAAAAGTCGTAGTCTCGACGATTCATCGAATTCAGGTAAACCTTCCACTCCTGCTTTTGGAGTTCGACGTGAACGCCCAACTCCTGCCAAAGCATACTCTGAATTTCTATCGCGATGTCTTCATTCAACTTTTTGTTGTCATAGAGGTAAGTCACAGTCGTGAAAGAGTAGGCCGGGGGTTCCCCGGCTTGAGTTATCTTCTGCACAATTCGCTTCCGTTCGATCGCCATGGCAAACGCTTGACGTACTCTCGCATCACTGAAAACTTTTCGCGTTACGTTGAACCGAATGAAGTAGTCGCCCAGAAATGGAGCAGCATGAAAATCGGGCCGGTGCTTTATTTCCGGGATAAGCGAGGGCGGAGTGAGCCCTTTGTCCAGAATTAGATCGGCGACTTTCGATGCATAGAAATTGTAGGCAGAGATGGCGTTCTCAATCGGAAGTAAATCAACAGTCTGCAAACGCACGTTTTGCGCATCCCAATAGTTAGGATTCTTACGAAGCCGGATCCGATAGTTAAGTCGCCATTCCTCCATCAGGAATGGCCCATCGTTCACCAGGTGAGCCGGCTTAATCCAATCGTCTCCGAACTGTTTCACTGATGGAATGTAAACGGGCAGATAGGGAACGTACGCGAGGAGATCGAGGAAATACGGGGTCGGGTCTTCGAGTTCAACCCGCAGCGTCTGCGCATCAAGGGCGTGGACTCCGACCAGAGAAAAGTCTTTGATCTTACCTTCATTAAAGGCCTGGGCATTTTTGATGTGGTACATCACATATGCGTATTCAGCGGCCGTTTCGGGTAGGAGGGTCCGCTTCCATGATTCGACGAAGTCGTTTGCGGTTACCGGCTCGTTATTGCTCCACTTGGCATTTGACCGAAGGTGAAAGGTATAGGTCGTCGCGTTGGACGAGAGATCCCATGATCGGGCAATCGCCGGTTGCGGAACTCCGTGGCGATCGAAGTGCACGAGGCCGTCGAAAAGCGCGTACGCGACACGACCATCCAGTTGCCCGGTGATCACTGACGGGTCGATGGATTCGGGCTCAGCCCCGTTTAAGATTACCAGATCGGCACGCGACACCGAGGAATCGCAGCTGGTCAGAGAAGAGCAAACGAACAGGTCGACAACGGCAAATCCGATCAGCCTGCTCGCACTTTTCACGCTTCAGGGAGTAGGGGTGGGTGATCCGTCCTTGTTACTGACCGAAGGAGAGGGTGAAACCGTTGGCTGCGCGGTAGTCGTTGGCGTCGGTTCGGGCGTTGTGTTTGGGCTGCTGGTTACCGAAGCGGAGGCGTTGGGTGAAGCGGAGGCTGCTGGGCTGGAGGAAGCAACGGCTGACGGAGTTGCGCTCGGCAATGGTTTTGCGGTCTTAGCTTCACTTTCGAGAACGCCGGCGCGTCGTTCCAGACTTTGTTTCGCGGTCAAAAAGGTGAGTATCAAAGTTACCCCGAAAAAGATCCCCCCAAGATAAACTGTTGCTTTCGTCAATACCGAAGAAGTCTGAGCGCCGAATATGTTCTCGGTCATGCCGGATCCAAAAGCCGCTCCCAAGCCCTCGCTGCGCGGGCGCTGCATAAGCACCACCAGTACAAGGAGTAAGCAAACGACCACTAGGATTACTAGGAGGATCGGTATAAGAATCGACAGCCACATAAGGGGCGGAATATGTGCCGCCGGACGGAAGTTGTAAAGCGGGAGGTGAAGGGGTGGATTTTGCTGGGGCTCGAGCAAGCGCGTCATCGAGCATTTTCGAAATGGAGCGTCGCGGACTTGATCGAATAGGATTGGGCGTTCAAACATATCGTCCCGGAGGGTGGGACGAAGCGTTTGAAGTAAATAGCTCGCCGCTCAAAGCCGGCGTGATCCGCGCAGACAGGCATTGCAAAGCCCGGAGCGGGTCCAGGCCGCCATCGCTGCGCTTTTGCGTGCCTAAGGTTGACGCGCGTGGGCAGCGGCCGGACGAACACGGGTTTTCGCCCTGCCAATTTTCCTCGCGCTAGCGCTGGATTCATTCTCGTGCTTCCGTTCGGCTCATGATTCGAGGAGCTTTGTTCCTGTTCCTATTGCTCGGTACGACGATGGCCAAGAACTATGAATATCCGGAGACCACCAAGGAGGAGACAGTAGACGATTACCATGGCACGAAGATCGCCGATCCATATCGATGGTTAGAGAACTCGGATTCTCCAGAGACTATTGCCTGGATAAAAAAAGAAAATGCAATTTCGTTACCTTATCTGGAAAAATTGCCAAGCCGGGGAGATTTCCAAGAACGGCTAACTAAGCTTCTGAAATTTGAGCGATATTCGCCACCCTACTGGGAAGGTGGCCGATACATTTACGATAAAAATGACGGCTTACAGAATCAGAACGTCATCTACACGGTCAAAACGCTCAGTGATGCACCGCAAGTAGTTCTCGACCCGAACAAGCTTGCGGCGGATGGAACAATCTCAGTTGGTTCCACCGCCCTCAGCAGCGATGGTAAGTTCTTCGCATACGGCTTGGAATCGAGCGGCTCAGACTGGAATGAAATCCATGTGCGCGACCTGGAAACTAATCGGGATCTGCCGGATTTGGTTCGCTGGGTAAAATTTTCGGTCATCGGCTGGACCAAAGACAACCTGGGATTTTTCTACACCAGATACCCGGCTCCTTCGAGCGCATCTGGTCAAAAGCTGGAGAGTTTGCGCGATCCCAAAATTTATTATCACCGGTTGGGCGATTCGCAGGACAAAGATCAGCTCATTTATCAGCGACCCGATCATCCGGAGTGGTTGCTACATGCGTCTATCCCTAAGAATGGGCGTTACCTGATCATCACGGCTTCCGAGAATACGGTCCCGAAAAATGCGGTATATGTTATGAATCTGGGGGATCCAGGCCACCCTAAAATAGATTCACCTTTGCGTCCGATCTTTGCGCAATTGGATGCACAATATGAAGCGTTTAGTGTCGTCGGTGATCGTCTTTTGCTTCGTACGGATAAGAACGCTCCCACGTACAAAGTGATCGCGGTCGATTTGTCTCATCTGGATCAACCGGTCGCGGATGACGTCATCGCTGAGTCGAAGGATCTATTAGAAGAAGTTGAGGTGGTTGGCGGTAAGCTAGTGCTTAATTATCTGGCGGATGCAAAGAATCAGTTAAAGATCGCTTCTCTCGATGGCAAAGCAGAAACGGATGTGCCGCTGCCGACGCTTGGCTCAGTTGAAGCACTCTCCGGAGATCAGGATCGACCAGAGCTATTTTACTCCTTCAATTCGTTTGTCTTTCCGGCCGCTATTTACCGTTACGATGTGAGTACGGGAAAGAACGAGGTCTTTCGCAAGCCGTCCGTGCCGATTTCTTCGGACGATTACGAGACCAAGCAGATCTTTTACAATTCGAAAGACGGTACTCGCGTGCCAATGTTTATCGTGCACCGTAAAGGGATTAAGTTGAATGGCGCCAACCCTGTTTTGCTGACCGGGTACGGCGGGTTCAATATTTCCATAAAGCCGGATTTTTCCTATTCGTACTTTACTTGGGTGGAAAAAGGAGGCGTCTTGGCTGAGCCAAATTTGCGCGGCGGAGGCGAGTATGGCGAAGATTGGCACCAAGCTGGTACCAAAGAACGTAAACAGAATGTATTCGACGATTTTGTCGCGGCGGCCGAAACGTTAATCGCACAAAAATATACCGGCCCTAAACATCTTGGCATTCTTGGCGGATCAAATGGTGGTTTGTTGATCGGCGCATGCTTAACCCAGCGCCCGGATCTCTTCGGTGCGACCGTTCCGGCAGTCGGTGTACTTGATATGCTGCGTTACCAAAAGTTTACGATAGGCTCTGCTTGGATTTCAGACTACGGAAGTTCGGATAATCCGGAGGACTTCAAGTACCTGATCAAATACTCGCCGTTACATAATGTTCATCCCGGAACTTGTTATCCACCGACCCTGATAACGACCGCGGACCATGACGATCGGGTGGTTCCAGGTCATTCCTTTAAATTTGCTGCGACGCTTCAAGCCGCGCAAAGTTGCGATCAACCTATTCTCATCCGGGTCGATACTAAAGCCGGGCATGGGGGTGGCAAACCGATTGCCAAGATTATCGAAGAGCGGGCCGATCAGTTGGCGTTCTTGTGGGATAACATTCAGTAGAAAGCAGGCCGGCCGCCGGCCGGAGTCGGTTTCCCCTACCGCGACATGTTTCGTACGCTCACATCATGATCGCGCAGAATGGGAAACTGTGCACGCTGAATGGCAAGCATTCCATAGAACCGCTTAATCTCTGTCATCATCCGGCGGACATGGGCATTACTGCTGTTTTCCGAACGCGGTTTGAGGACGTGATAACTTCGCCAGGGATCTCCCCATTCCAAGATCTGGATCGTGACGCGGCGCACTCCCCACTCATTCATCTCTGATCGGCTAGGGCAATAAAGGTCGATGGTATTTCTTCCGGCCAACGCCCAACCATAATCATCGATTTGATAAATTTGGCCAGTCGCCACAATCATAAACTTCGTTCCAACCGGCCAGCGAGCCCAATCGCCAGCCGCACTCCGAATCGATCCGGATTGGAGCGGCGTTCCCAGCGCGCTGGAAGCGGCGTATTTGATGTGATCGCTTTCGGTGTGGGTATACGCGGTAGTGCGAATTTTCATACGAGCGCTGCGTTTCAGGGGCGCTTCGTATTCAGGGAGTGAACGCTCAGCACAGCCGACGAGAAGAAATGAAGCGACTAATGCTGCCAACGAGACCAAACGGAACATCATTGGCACCACACTCTAACAGTTTTGCGCCGTGATTTGAATTGAATTCTTCTGGATTCCTCCTTGGAGATTTTTAGTCCGCAATTGCGTTAAACCGATTTCTGAGTAAATCACTGGATCTGATGCGGCATGTAGTCACCGTTATTTTGAGTTGTATCGTTTTAGCGGGCGGAGGGATTGCTCACGGTGAGGGTAAGCCTGTCCGTCGAGCGTTGCCGGTTCAGCCTTTCCCCGATACCTCAAGGCAACAATCGACCGTGCAGAGTCCGATCTTGCCGCGAGGCGTTGCCGATGATCCATCCGGAGCCGCCGGTCTTCGCCTTTATCCGGCTAATGCGCCAGACACCATTGCCGGTTCGGCGATGATGATCGACGCTAGGACTGGAGCCGTGCTCTATTTTAAAGAGCCCGATGTGCGACGGCCGGTCGCGAGTACGCAAAAGCTACTCACCGCTCTCATTATCATTCAAAGCGGAAATTTGGACAGAGCAGACCGGGTAATCGCTTCTGATTGCCAAGTTGAACCAACCAAACTAGGATTTCGCGCCGGCGATACTTATACGGCGCGCCAACTTTTGGGAGCGTTGCTGATTCATAGCTGCAACGATGCGGCCGTTTGCCTTGCCCGTAACGAGGCCGGAAGCATTGCTGCCTTCGCCCAACGAATGAACTCAAAGGCCTTTTCATTGGGAGCGACGCAAAGTCATTTCGTGAATCCAAATGGTCTTCCAATTCCTGGCCAATACTCGACCGCCCGTGACATGGCTCGGATCGCTTTCGCCGCCTATCACGCGCCAGTGTTGCGGGAGTACATGCGAATGCCGGGTTTTACGTTCACCTATAATTCCGGCCGGCAGCGATATTTTGAAGCGACCAACAAGCTGATCGGGCGGTCGCCGATGTTCACTGGGATGAAAACTGGCTATACTGGTACAAGTGGACGTTGTCTCATCTCGAGTGCTTCGAATGGATCTCGCGAAGTTATTTTGGTTCAGCTCGGAGGAACCCATCATACGATTTTTGACGATGCTGAAAGGATGTTGCAGTGGGGGCTAAATCGCTCCGCTAACGGAAGCTCGATAGCGACGAACTGATTAGAATTCAGAAGCCAGAATCTAGAATCCAGAAGCTAGAAGAGAGAGCGATTCGAGCTCCCACGAGACCTTTGTGCGCCATTTGCGATTCCATCTGAACCGGGCATGATTCGTCGTCCGGTCGAGCGCGCAGTCGTGCCATTTGAAAGCCTAGCTTTCAGGAGTGCGGCAAAACAATTTGCATAGAACCATGTTTTCCGAATCGGCCGAATACTACGATCTCATTTATGGATCGAAGGATTATCGGGGCGAGGTCGAGAAGTTACGCAATCTGTTCGCGAAATACGTTCCCGAAGCCCGATCCATACTTGATGTTGCCTGTGGCACCGCAGAGCACCTGCGATTCTTGTCTGATTACCAAACAGTAGGACTCGACATCGATTCGGCCTTTATCCAGCTGGCAAAGAACAAACTTCCGCGAAGCGATTTTCATATGGCCGATATGAGCCATTTCCAACTGGGAATGAAATTCGATGTCATTCTTTGCCTATTCAGCTCCATTGGCTATCTGCTCGATGATGAATCGATCAAATCAGCTCTTTCCTGCTTCAAGAGTCATCTTGAACCAAGCGGTGCTATATTCATTGAGCCATGGATTGAATCGGACGCCTGGCTAAGTAGGGCCCGCTGATATGATTTCAGCCGAGGATGGGGAGAGGAAGGTTTGCCGGGTGATTCGCAACCAGCGCGAGGGTGACCGGTCATTCCTCGATGCCCATTATCTACTCGTGAATGGAACTGAGGTAGAATACGCAACTGAGCGGCACGAACTGACGTTTGCGCACGGCATGGGATGCACTTCGATGTCTTCCAGACTAGGAACCCGCACCGCTGCGACCAGGCCAGGAACTCGCCGATCGCGTGGTAATATACGATCCGCGTATTTTTGTTGCGGACCGGAACCATGAAAAAT
>WNFQ01000604.1_pt1 | contig 24105 bp, 18 predicted proteins | sample 5400171 | NCBI WGS metagenome assembly WNFQ01 (sample SAMN13153356, study PRJNA577476) | soil metagenome | isolation source: 20 cm soil under Madrone tree | place: USA:California | collected 2016-06-14
GAACGTTTGGTTGAAGTAACTGGGTTTGATGAAAATATCGGCACTGTTCGTTGGATGAAACCGAAGGTGGAAGCCATCTTCAAAGACCCGGTCACCGATAATGCGCACAAGAAATCACACCGTGGAATCCCGGTTCCGTATCTGGGCCGCGTGGGGCAGGGCGATGTGGCGGGCAAGCTGTACGTGGAAGAGAGCATCAACCCGGCTGACTTGGACCGATGCGAGTTCCGCAAGGTCTTCAATGGTTCACTGCTAGTGGATGACACATTCGAAACGATTAGGCAACGCGTTCGTGCGCGAGATTGGGAGGGAGCATGAACGAGAAACGAATCTATGTCGTAATCCCGGCCCTCGTGGAGGTCCCGGCTAACTTCCAAGGGGGTGTGAAGCATGTCGTCCAGCCCCCGGGTCGTCAAATTGCGCAAGCCTGCCACGTTGTGAGCAAACTTCGAATGCAAGCGATGATAGAAGCGAAGAGAACTGAGACCGGGGATTTCACTTTAACCGACCCCATCACGACCATCATCCTGCAAGCGCGTGATTCGAAAGAGATGATTCACAACTATATCGCGCTCCGCTCGAAAAAGTTGGACCCGGTCTTGTTCTCCGACGAGAACGAAGCTGCGTACGGAAAAATCCATCCAATTACGGCGTTAGCGGTCTTCGCGACACCGAAGCAGGTCGTGGGCGTCCTCGACTATCTTCCTTTGTGGGGGTCATGATGACGACCGCAAATAACATAGAGAAACTGATTGAGGAATTACGAGCAGAAGCAAAGAATGAAGAATCTTTCGCTAAAGTTCAGCACGATTCGGGATATAATTCATGGGGATTCAAGCGTACGGCAGAGGCTCTCAAACGGTATGCATTCAAGTTAGAACAGATTATGCGTGAGAGCGCCGCGTCTGCTGTGCCTGCATACACAAATTGTGGTGTGCCGGAACACGAAAAAGATTGCATGTGTATAGACCGGGGAGGCGTGCACCCACTGCCACAGATTAGGTTCCCAGATATAGATTGGGATAGTGGCAATTTACCGGGAGGCACAAGATAATGCCGGGTCCCGGCATCCCGATAATCAAATGGGGCACATTCCATGACCCGCATGGCGTGGTGCACGTCGCGCCTGAAATTGATACACATCTTATGAACGGGCACCGACTGGCGATTCACTGCGCTTGCGGACCTAGAGTTGACAAGGGACCGTATCACTTCATCGTAATTCACGAAATTGTTCACTAGGAGGAAGAATGGAATACCCGAAGACGTTGTACGTAAGAGAAGAAGACACCTATCCTTATTATGGGCTTAAGCAGATGATTGGTAGAAGGGGCTTGGAATCGACTGTGCCGGATAACGGGCAGGAGAATGAAGTCGCTGTCTATCAACTGGTAAGTGTTGGCAGATACAAGAAAACGGTGACGAGAAACGCCGTGGTGGACGAGGTGAAATAGAAAAACCCCCGGTCTCCCGGGGGCGTGTTCTGCGTAAATATTTACGCTGTTTGCGTTAACCGATTGCGTGATACTTCTTACGCTTGCGCACTTTCGGTGCTGGTGTTGTCACAACGGGCGGTCTTCCCAAGAACTTATCTAGGTCGAAATCCTGCGTAGCCTCGTCGTATTTCTCCTTCGTGACACCGGACGCATTGCGGAACTGAACTCGAACCGCGCCGCGCGCTAGCTGGTCTCCACCGCCGTTAACTGTTGCTCCCATCATCGCCTCCCTTTCTGGCATCGAGGATTTGTTGAGCGTACTCTTTGCGCACCTCTTCGAGAGTGGCTAGAAGGTCTTCCAGACTGGGCAACTTACCCGCAACGTGGAGTCTTTCCGCTTCCGCTCGAAACTCGCTTGGTCCTACTTTTTTCTCGCTCATTTCAATCCTCCTTAAGACTACCATGGTCAGGGGCTGCTGTCAAGTTATTTCTTCAAATTAATAAACTTGGAACGAAGCACCGGAAGGTTCCCCTGCGGTTTACCCTCTAGCCCCGATAGCACGCCCTGCTTCTTTCCCTCGTTCTCACCGAAGTTGAATCCGGTCTGCTCCGCTTCCGGCGCAGCATTCGCTTCCTTAGCTACCCTCTTGGCGGCATCGGAGAACGACCAGCTTTCAACTGGAAGTCCGTGGGCGCGGTACAATGCCTGTTCGTAGTACCACAAGACCGCTTGGAGCGACGATGTCGAGAGACCCAGCTTCCCAGCCGTCTTCTCGAAGGACTCCTTCATAAGGCCGCGCTCCGTGTTATTACGGGGTACGTCCGATTCAGAGGTCATCTTGCCCTTTGCCTCGATTCTAGGGTCAAGGTCTAAGGTGCCCATCCAGCGGTTCCATGTACGGGATACCCACATGTCGGCGGTGAACTTCGATTCGATACCGTGTAAATTCTGCATAAACGGCCCGCGCTTCTCACCGAGTATCTTTGCGCCTGCCTCTATGTCGGTCTTCTTACCGCCCACTTCCGCCTTATATTCCTTCAACTCCGAGACCGGGTGCTCATTCAACAGCCAATCCGCAGCGCCCTTCTCGCCTTTCTCCGCAATCAAGCGGTTCAAGTTGTCGAAGGCGTTCCCGTAAGCATTGACGTTACGAGGACCCCATGACATGCCTTCCTTGCCTGCCGATGGATTCGAGCGAGGGAACTGGCCCGTCTCGTTGTAAGCGTCCCAAGCACGCAGCGCAGACTTGACATTCGCGTATGGCTTCTGGCCGGATGACAAGATGGCTTCCGCCGCCTTGAATAGTGTTAGATTGACCGGATGACCATCCGTTCCAGATGTTGTTTCGCCGCCCGCAAGTTCTGGACGCATTCCTTGAAGAACCTTGTCGTGGTCCTTCATCTCCGTTGTATACCACTCTGTTCCAGTCTTGCTCTGCGCTAGCTGATACTTGGCCTCGTCTTCCGCAATCTTCTTGGCGCGCGCGACCATCTCTTTCGGCTCGCTGCCCGGTTCAAGCGCAGGCAGTTGCTCACGACTGAATTTGTTTAGCGCCTTGGTCAGGTCGAGCGTGCCGACTTCGCCGCCTTCCATCGTGCCCTTGACTGGAAGGGGGTTGTCCATCAACGGAACCGAGGAACCCTTGGGAGACTTCTTGATGGCGCTCTCTTCAACAGGTTGTGGAACTTCACCAGTGCCGCCAGTCGGAATCTCCTTTCCGCCCGCGACATCGTAAATCGAAATCTGATTCGTCTTCTTACCGAGTTCTTCCGCCGCAGCTTGGTCAGCGAATCTCTTCGAGAGACCTAATGTATTCTTGTATCCGCCCACATAGAGGTCTGGGTTCTTGTCGAGAAAGTCCTTATTCTTTTCCACGTATGCACGAATATCATCCGCAGTCGGCGGGTGGTCATAACTCTGGCCGCGATTCAGTTCCGTCTCGACCATGTAACCATCAGTCGGGGCTGCCCCAGTCTTCGGATGAAACGAGAAGCCTTCGCCCTTTGTGTCGGCTGCCTTCTGCATCCAATCGCCTGATTCCGGATGCGCGCCAATCTCGCGTAGCATCGGCTCAACAGAAGCAGCATTCGGAAAGTCTTTCTGTTTAGACAACTGGTTCTTGGTCTCGGGAGATACGTCCGCACGCTCCATCACCAATGAGCCGTTGCGAACTTTGCCCACAGACTTCTTTATAGCTTCAATCTGTTCTGGACTGACACCTTGTCGCGGTACAGATAGCACAAGTTCTTTGCCCGCTTGAGTATCGCGCAAACGAGCGCGAATAGCTCCCGTGTCATTCAAGAACTTGACACGATTGTCTTCTGTACCCGGCTCTTCGTTTCTAATTTTATCTGACAAACTTCCGTCGTTAAAATCTTGACCAGTTGCCTTCTTGATGGCTTCCGGATGTGACCCAGAAAGGTCAACAAACTTCCCGTCCGGAGTTATAAAGGACGCATCATGAGGAAGGCTGTCCACAAGTTTGTTTTCATCCGCGACCTTTTGCAAATCAGGATGATACGCGGTGGTCTTCGAGACATTGCTCTCTTCCAATTTAGCCGCCGCAGCCTTCTTATCTTCCGCAGCGATGTACATATCACGAGACTTGCGCAGTTGAGCCTTTACATTTTCAGCCGAGATTTTATCCGTAGGAAGAGCCAGCGTGCTACCAGTAGCAGGGTCATGAAACAGAGCAAGGTCAGGAATATCAATCTCTGCGTCACCCTTCTGTATTCCGCCCGGAACTGCCCCACCTTCTCTGATTGCGGCATCGTGCTCACCCGTCGTTCTCTCCGGTGGTATTCGGAGATTTTCTACCTTCGGTAAACGTTCCTTGCTTACTTCGCTGCTTTCAACGACCCCACGGGCTGCTTTAGACTTTCCAGAAGACTCGCGTGGTTCTGCTTTGCTTCCGCTTGTAGCTCTTCCTTCGTTCTTCTCTTTCCCGACTTTGGTTGCTGGCTTCTCAACTTTCTTGCCGCCTTCCCCAGTTCCGCCCCCAACTGGTTCAAGCTCTGTGGTTCCTTCGTGCTCATTGTGTGCCTCCAATATATCCTTTTGGAATTGTGTTACACGTCCGCGACTTGCGTGATGGGTTGCAGGTAGACCATCCTCGCGTACCGCAGCGTTAGCTTTGATTCTTTCAGCGATATGCGGCTGGGAGATGAAATCTCGTGCGCGCTCATACGCTGCGTCAACAACTTCCTCGACTTGTGATGGAGAAAACTCTGGATGAACCTCTCGAACGAAAGCGCGTGCTCTACGCACGTCTTGTTCCGTCGCTGGACTATCCAGAGCATCTTCCTTCGTCAAGCCGTCGAATACTTCATGGCTTGCTGGTCCGCCCATCTTTTGAGTAAGCCACTTTGTCAACTGACCTTCCAGTGCTTCCGGGTCAATATTGCCTTCCGGGTCTGTAATCGCAGATGAATCGAACACGGCGGCTGCACCCATGCCCGGTGCTATCTTCGGATGTGAGTCAGAACGAATCTCATGTCCGGTCGGTTCGCCGTCGATTGCATCGAGCGCAAGATGAGTAAACTCGTGACGCATCGCTGCTTCTGATGTCAAGCCTTCCGGCAAATCCGAGATTGGAAGAATTGGCGAATGAGCCTTCATTGCGAATGAGTGCGATACCAGACCAGACTCGTCGCCGCGACCCAGACTTGCTAGGTGTGGATTCTCATCAGTCGGTGTCTCGCCCTTCTCCGCGTCGTCAATTGCCTTCTGTATTGCAGATTCTTGTTCTGCTGCGTGTTTCTCTTGAATCTTCTTAACGTCAGCTTGCCACTTTTCGCGTGCAGCCTTGTTCTGGTCAACAGCTTTCTGTACAGCTTGTGTAACTTGCTCTCGATGAGTTGCTTGAGACTCGTTCAATTGCTGTAGAAGGTCGCGGTCCCCTTCCGTCAACTTCTCGGTCGGAGTGTTATCAAGATACTCTTGGAATTTCGACATCAAATTATCGAAGTTGCTTCTCGCAACCGTGGTGCCGACACGGGTTGCCATAGCAGCGTGTAGTGCGTGGTCTGGTGGAGGCATTGCAGGCGGAATCGGCGCAGGCGGTGGTGGTAGGTCTGGACCTGCTGGACCTTCCGGATATCGGATGTCCGGGGCTTGTGAACGTGGAACTGTCGGACCTTCCGGTGTTGCAAGCTGACGCTCCCCAGCGAACGAACGAGCCATCAATTCATTACGCGTCATATCCGGAGGAAGAATTGCTCGACTGATGCCTTCCCCGGCTACGGTACCCGCCGCACCACCGATAATTGCACCCGGTACGCCGCCAACAGCGGCCCCAACACCAGTTCCAGCAGCGGTACTTCCCGCTCTAGCTACTTGTGCGGCAATCTTGCGAACAGGTCCTACGTCCGCGCTTCCACGAACGCTCTTTTCCGCATTGAAAATTTGACGCTCAACAGCTTTACGAACACGGATGTGCGCAGCTTCATCGCGTGCCCAATCGTAGGCTTCTGGTACACCAGCCTCTTGTAGAGAACCATAAATGCCCTTGCGTAGGCTATTGATTACTTCTTCCCGTGCCGCATACTCCGGATTGCTCTCACGTAGACTTGCTGCATCCCACGGATTCTTTTCCATCAAGCGGTTCTTCGCAACTAATGTCTTGCGAACTGCATCCGCTTCCCCGTTGGTTAAGTCCTTGAAATTGTGCTCATCAAGAACCTTCATGCCCTCGTCTTGGAATCCCGGTGTAGTCTTGTCCTTCTCTGCTAGCGCGTTCGCAACATCTTCAAACACGTTCGTAGTGATTGGCTTCTGGGCAAACTTCTGGACCGCACCTGAACGCTTTGCTTCAATCGCTTGACGCCCGTCTTCGATGATGTCGCGGGAAGTCTCGATGCCTGAGATACCTTCCCCGCCCTGCAACTTGTCGGCCTTGTGGCCTTGTTCCGCAGTGCGGCGGACAATCTCGTAGTCGTTGTCGTCGTATGGCGCGGCCTTTGATGGCGGCGCAGCCGTTTTGAAATCTTCTTTCGCAGCGTTGGCTGCATCACTAACCGCTGGCTTGAACTTTTCCTTGAATGCATCAACCGCAGCTTTTGCACCCTTTCCAAGTTCGTAACCCTTGTCAGTGAATATGCGACTCGGCACCACAGGCTCTTCGCCCGTGATTCTACCGTGGACGTGTTCCGCAGCTTTCAATAGAGCAATGTCCGTCAAACCGCCTGATACGTCGCCGTTCTCAAACTTTTCCGCGATACTATTCACGAGCGGACCTAGCATCGGGACCTTTGACAATACTTTATCCGCAGCGCCCGATAGCGAGTGTGACATAGCAATCGCGTGACCTAGCGGAAGCGAGATACCCATTCCTATAGGAATCTGAGCATCCCAGTCATGGCGGCTGTCCCATAATTCGCGAGCAGTCTCCAATTCCTTATTTGCTTTTGCATCAAGTTGGTCTGCTGGTGCGTCAACCAAACGATGAAGCGCAAGTTGCGTACGAGTTGGCGATGGAGCCTTCTTATCATACGTGTTGGTCACCATACCAACATATTCGCCCGGAACCGCAGGAAGAGTTGATGCGGCGGGTCCTTGTGGAAGAAATTCACCGGACCCTTGTCCAGCGCGCATCTGATTCATCTTCTGCTGAATCTCTAGTTTTTCTTGGTCTGTTGCCGGGTCTTGGAACGCATGGTAAAGCGCGTTCGGGAAACTTAGAAAACCATGAAGAGAGTGTGCTACGCCCTTGGTGTCTTCACCTTCCATCGGCTTCGCATAGAAATAGTTGCCCATTCTCGCGTAACTTTCCCACTTTGTGCCCTTCGCAGCGCCCGCATCTGCGCCTTGTGGCTTGAAGCCGAAATCGAATCCAGATGGTTGTGTCGCAGGTTGCGCAGCCGCTTGATGCGTTGCCGCAGGTTGTGGCTTGAAGCCGAAATCAAACGCGCTCTCTGCTTGCGCAGGAGCGGCCTGCTTCGCCACAGCTTTACCGTTGTCGTCTACGGCACCGAGAACTTTGCCTGAAATATCAAAGGCTTGCCCGTTCTCAATTTTCGATGTGCCCGGATACGGCGGTGCATCAATCTGCTGTGGCTCGTTGCTTTGTACTTCCGGAATTTCCGAAGTAAGTGTCTCAGCCATTACTGTCTCTTACCCGTTTGCGGGTTATACTTGTTGCCTTGTGAGTCTTGGATGCTTCCGTCCGTTGTCTGCCACACCGATGTTCCATCAGCGGCCTTACCCGCTGCTACACCCGGCTTCGCGCTCTTAGGAGGAATTGCACCCTGACTCGGATTGATTGGTTTGCTGAACGAAGAGGTTCCCTTCGTCTGTGTAATGGCATCCACATCAACGCCGAACTGACGAAGAATACTCTCTGTGTCCGGTTGTAGAAGACCCGGGATGTTACCCCCGCCCATGATAGTGTTGTAGCGTCCATTCATGCTCTTTCCGCGAGCGGCAACTAGTCCAGCCATCGCGCGGAATGTTGATTGAAGTTCCGCAGGTGTGCGGTCCATGCTAATTGACGCAGCAAGTCTCTCTTCCTGTTCTGTTGGAGGAACGTGCCCATTCTTAATGAAGGCGAGAAACTCATCTTTCGAGGCTTCCGCTTCAACCTTGAATGCTTGTGCCTCTTCGAATCCGACTGTTCCGGCCTTGACCTTGTTGATTGCTGTGTTCAAAATAGGTGAGCCGATGTTACGCAACCCCTCAATGCTTCTGTTCGCAGAACCTGTGTGCATCGCGAAACGGTTCAAACTGTCAACTTGCCCGCCCATGCTGGTTGGCGTATCCTTTGCCAAATCCTGCTGCATGTTGTAGCGTTGTTTGTAAACGGCTTCGCTCCAATTCGGGTCTTCTTTCAGCAACGCTGCCTTAAAGTTGGCGTTTGTGTTCTTGCGCATCGAGTACAATTTATTCGGGTCAAGCTGATAGTTCTTTGCAGCTTCAACCAGAATATCTACGTTGTCATCATTAAGAGCATTTGTGGCTTCCGCCTTCTGTTTCTCTTTCTGATTCTCGTACTCAAGACTTGCCCTTGCTGATGCATCTGCTTGTAGCTGGATGCGATTTAACATCTTCTTCTGCTGGTCCGTGTAGTTGTTCTCGCTCGCCAACATATTCTTGACTGAGGCCGCAATGCCCGCAGCTTCTTCGCCGTGAGCAGCGTCAACTTTCTTTTGAAGGTCAGCGACCATCGACATCGCGTCATCCGACTTCTTTTGATAATCTGCGATATCACTCTTGCTTATAGCAACGTTCAAGAAGTTTGATAGTTTCGAACGCTCTTGTTTTGCGTCGTCCAATTGAGAGTTGGCCTTGTCGAGTGCAACTTGGTCATTCTTAGCTTTGGCTGCTTCCGCTTCTCGTGTAAATTGAGCGATGTGTTGGTCAGCATTATCCATGTGACGAAGAACGCCCGCAGCCGCGCTGCCCGGAACTTCTGAGACAGCCGCTTGAACTGACGCATCATTCAAACCAGAAACGAGACTCTTCAAGTGGTCATCGTCAAATTTCTTTCCGTTCGTCATCTCCACTTTATCGAGCGTGTTGCGTGCTGCATTGATTTTATTGACGTAAGCATAGTGCTGGTCTTGCGTGAGCAATGTGCCCGTTGGCAACGTCTCACCCAACAATCTGTTCGCGCTGGCCGATTCATCTGCTGTGACTTTTTCAGGCGTATCCTTGCCGTCCTTTGCTTTCTTGCTCGAATACGAAAAAGTCGGCATCATAACCGGGATGCCATTCTTGTCTTTTTGAACCATCCCATCTGCATCAAGCAGCGGGGTCTGACCCGTAATCTTCATGTAATGATTAGCAACCCAGTCGGGATTCTTCGCAAGCTGCATAGCCTCATCATGAGATACGTTGTCCGTAACGTCATAATTCTTCTTACGAACCTCGAAATAGTCGCGGTTCTCAGCAAGACCCTTCTCACGTAACTCTTCGTCTTGACGCCAAACATTTCGATTGTGAGCAACGGTTTCCGCTTGATTCTTTGCGTGAAGTATCGCATCGTTCTGCACTTGACGTAGACGCTCTTGACGTGCAGCCATCGTATTTGCAACACCTGATAGCCAACCACCCGGTTTGTCGGTTGCGTGTGATGCATCTGCTAGAGCGCCTGATACACCTTCGTATGCGCTGCTTAATTTATCGGCAAATGAACCCGGAGGGGGAGGTACAGGGCGGTCTTGAACGGGCTGCGCAGCTTGTGCCTTTTGCGCATCAGCCGCCTTTGCCTTTTGAGCAACGGCTGAGGTATCCTGAATCTTAGCAGAGTGCGTCAGAAACAACGATGCAATCGATGTCGCTAGGTCCGGACTCTGCTGCGTTGGAAGTCCCGACAGAATCGACGGCAAAGATGTGCCGGGAGCCGCACCTTGTGCCGGAAGTCCCAAATCAGAATTGCTGTGGTCGATATTTTCTACGAGTGTCATTTGAATTATCCCTTCATACCGCCGAAGAAGTTACCAACTTGTTCTCCGAAACTGCTACCGCCTGTCATATCAAGATTAGCAAAACCACCCGTTGCCGCACTTGCGAGTGAAGTGATGCCGCCAGCAATCATCTGCATCTTGCGGTCTTGCTGTTCCTTAATTGTCTTTGCTTGACCGAACGATTGCTCGTTGGCTTGTAGTGCACCGCTTTGTGCCGCATTTGGACTGTAACCAGCCGCCAATTGTTGTTCGCCACCCAGTGCACGGAAGTAATTCTCGCGACCTACTGAATAATCTTCTCCGACAATCTCGCCTTGACGAGCACCGAGATTCGTTGCGACCTGTGTGCCGATGCTTGCTTCAATCTGCTTTTCGATGCCAGAAGTTACACCGCTCGTTCCACCGCCACCTTGTCCTGCGCCGTACGTGCGCGCCGCTTGCTGTGCTGCTGTGTTCGCTGCGCCCGCCGCGTTAATAGCTTGAGTATTGCGCGCAGCTAGTTCTTCCGCGCTCATGCCGTGTTGACTCGGTCCCTTTGATAGAATCGGGTTAAGCGAACGGCCAATCGCATTCAACACGTCCATCTGTTTTCCGAACAACGTGCCGTAGTTCTGTTGCAGCAACGTGGAGAAGTTCGAACTCTGTTGTTGTAGAAATTTTTCTTGAGAAGTCGGCCCGCACATTATTGTTTGTCCTCGAAATCCAATCGGTAGTCATCGTTGCCGACTGACTTGAAACCTAGATGCTTGTCCATGAAACCAGTTAGACTCGGATTCACGGAGTTAAACACAAGACCTTTTTTGCCCTCACCCTTATAAAGCTCGATGAGGCATCTAACCGCCCAAATCATGCCAACCACCAGACGGCGCTTTGAGACAACGGTCTCTGGTGCGAACTGAGTGTGAATGCGAACATACTCGCCTTCTGCATCCAGACGAACATAGGTCAGGGGGCCTTGTGCGTCCATCAAACAAAAGGCGAGCAAGCTGCCTTCCGCCCCGGACAACCACCACTCCGGTTGTCCAAGGTGAAAGTGATAAGGGTCGTGGGCTATCCACTCTGTTAATTGCTGGATGTCGTCCAGCGTCGATTGTGAGAAATTCATTACCAGTATCTCGCCTTCGTCTTGTCTGGTGCTGTCGTTGCACCCGTAATTGCATTGTTCCAAACAAGAGAAATGTAGTCAAAGAAAACTCTTTTTGTATTTGCCACAGGACTTGCTTCGTCGCTATTTCCAAACGTTATGGCTGGCATCAATGCCGGATATGCTACAAGAGTTATGGTTAGACCAGATGCAGTGCCGTTATTTGCTTGCGAGGTGATATCCAAGAAAACTGCGTTGTTAGAATTGTTGTACACGAGCCACGGCCCGCCGTTGATTGCTGTTCCTAACCCTCCGGTCGCTCCGGAAACTGTTACTTGACTCCCTGCTGAAACAGGATAATTCTGAGTTGCAGTGGTATTTCCAGTTACCACCGACAAATTGGCGCTCCCTGTTTCTGTAGAACCCGTGGTTGCGCCGAAGGTGATGGTCCCAACTGTGAACGTGTAAGTGTTTGTAGCACTGCCATCTAGAGTTAAAGTGACGACTCCCGCAGCAGTGCAAACGATATCCAACCTGTGCCACACATTTTGCACAGGAGCGATACTGGTTACAAAAGTTTGTCCCGGTGCGTTGTGTCTTGCTGCCGTGGAAAAACTAGGATTCAAAACAACTTCAAACGTATAAAACGCATCACTGAGAGGATTTCCTACCGCAGTAGCTGTGGTATCTGAGACACCACTAGGATTGCTCAACGTAATCGTTGTAGCTGTGCTAGCAACACAACTAAAGGTTCCATTATTTGCTGAATGCGATGCTCCGGTAACGGCAAAGTTCAAGCCTTTATAAGCATCTGTTCCGGAACCGTCCGTAGCAAATGTGTAGACTGTATTTCCGCCAGAAGCATTGGCTATCGACGTGATAGAACGGGTGATGACTTGCGTCATCGTTCCTGTTCCGGTTGATACACCGTTCGGATTATTCACCGTCACTGTCGTAGCTGTGCTGGCAGAGCAGGTAAATACTCCGTTGTTATTTCCGTTTGCGAATCCTGAGAAGTTGAAGACCTGATTTACGAGTTGATTCACTGCGAGCGCAGGGGTTTGCGCGCCGAATGTGTAAACCGTGCTTCCGCCAGCGCCATTCGCAACAGAGGTTATCGAAATCGTTCCCGGCGTTGTTCCAGGACCTGTGCTTGTATCGTAGCGAATACCTATGAATTGGTCTGGACGAGCATTCGCAATTTGTGGCGATAAATCGCCTACGGTAGCACCAAAAAGACCTATATACAGTGCCTGCTTTGCGTTCGAATAAGCAGTGCTGGCACTTACGGCAGACATATCGTGCTTCCAAACAAAAGTAGCTTTCCATCCCGGATTCTCCAGAAGCGCCAATGCTTCCGGGTTATGGGTTGTACTTCCGCTCACGCTGTTCATGTGTAAAAAGCCAGATGAGTTCACATTTATCGTGTTTTCAAAACTCAGTTGTCCCAAATACGGTGGACTACCACCCGTCATTTTTGTTGAGCTAATGCCGTTTCCGCCTTGCTCCAAGAACCAGTTATATAAACCAAGCTGAGTAAGAGATGTGCTATTCAATGTGGGACTAACGTTGCTGATAAAATCTTCTCGCAATCCAGACCATGCAGCATCGTTCTCCCAAACATCGTCTCCGTGCTGCATTCCATCTGCGAGTACAAGGTCATACTGGTTATCCGCAGTAATCCACTTGAGAACTTGCTGATTCGTTGGAGTAGCCGAACTGATATTGTTACCGCGCAATTGGCTGGCATTCGCTCCACCGATAGTTCCAATACCCTTAGAGCGCCATCTCTTCGTGGCTGTTTCGAAGGTCAAAACATCAGCATCAATCGGAGTATCGAGAGTTGGCTGTCCCGCAATGAACCAATAATTGGTTCCATCAGAAACTAGTCGTCCGCCTTCATATCTCACCAAAACCAACGTAGTCTGATTGTTGATTGTGCTCGTAGTCGGCGTCAGCGTAACGGTGCCTGTATTAGTGTTGACGATATCGCAATACCAACCTGCGGTAAAGAGACTGCTCGCGCCTGCTTGCGCAATGGTAGCCGCTACTGCACCCGTGTTGCTGAACGTCACCAACTTGCCACGGTCTGAATCTGCAATCGCTTCCGATGTTGTGGTTCTCGCACTCATGGCTGATTGTTGCTCTGCCACGGACAAGTGGACGTTGGCATCCAGTCCAGCATAACCAGATGCAGCATCTTTATGGTTCGTGTACTCCGTGATTCCAGAGGGATTTATCATCTGGAACTGAGTGCCATCGTAAATCACATCCACGATTTCGTTGGCGAGAATGTCGTTTGCTACCAGAGCAACTCCATTCTTTTGAATGGCCTTCGCTGCCAGACCACTGACAGCGAGAGTTGATGCCGTAGTGTTGGCGTTAACGGCCTTATATTGGAATCTCTGTCCGGTTGCGTATGCCGCAATTGCCGGGGAAGGTGCTATCGCGTAAGCGTTCGCCGCACCTGTATCAGTAGCGTAAGTGTAAGACTCGTTTTGTACGCCGACTTTGGTTGCGAATCCTGCACCATCAACGTAAGCCGTTGTTGCAACCTTCGTGCTGTTATCGTTCGCAGCTTGCGTTGTTGCTGTCGAGCCGTTGGCAATCGCTCCCGCAGCAACCTGAGTCTGGGTATAATCTCCACTGACTGCAACAACTGCTCCGGTTCTCCCGAAGACGGACGATACTGCCCCGCCGCCGCCGCTGCCTGCGCCGCGCTCTGTGAACCAGTTCGCTCCATCAAATGCCGCGATGATGCCTGAATTTGGTCCTAACGAAATAGGTGTAGAAACACCGTCAATCAGTACGGGTGATTGAACACTAAAAGTTCCCGACCCTGTATTCTCTATGTAACAATACCAGCCATCAGGAAACGCGTCGAATGGAATGGACGTGACTCCGGTAAATTCAAAAACGCCGAAGGCACCGTTCCAAGCAGCAGGACCCCCTCCGCAAAACAAAGTGAAAGTTAAGGTTGGAGTGCCAGCGACGGCATCAGTACATATCCAAACATTTACTTGCGCGCCGACGCCGCCGAATGTTGTACCACCTTTTGATATGATGCCTAATTGCTGCCAGACATTTCCGAGATTATCTGTTAGACCTGTAACCTGACCTGTGGTAGGAAAAGAATCAGCTACCCACCAAGCAATAAGAACGCTGTGAGCTAGATTTGGATTACTCGGACCAAATGATAGCGTACCAGAATAACTAGGTCCGCCGCCAATAATCATGTTGGCGTTCCATCCGCCGCCTCCGGTACTGCTACCTGTTGCTCTGTAAGTCACGCTAGTTCCGGGAAGAATAAGTTGAGCCGCAGCCCAATCCGCACTTGTGATTGCTCCGGTTAAAGCTAGCGTGTTGCCGCTTCCTATTGATTTTGTGAGACCGATATAGCCTGAAACGTTACCACCTGTTACGAAATTCCATCCAGTCGGAGGGGTATTGTATGTTCCGCTGCCTTGTGAACTTTGGTCCCACGCCACAAAGCCAAGACCGAGACCATTGGCATGCGCCGTTAAAGAAGGGCAAAGAAAGGTAGAACTTGTGCCATTACCTTGACTGTATCCGTCGAGATGACCTATGCCGCTTCCGAATGGTCCTGGAAGAATTATCGTTCCTCCAGCATTGTTGTTGAAAGTGTCCAACATCCCTCTATCCCCAAGTTGAACAGTGTAAGCTGTTCCAGTTTGAGGATTTATGAAGATGGATTCAATATCCGCTTGTGCGGCTGGGGGAATCGCGGCAACTGCCTGATTCGCTACAATTATCGCTGTGCTTTGTGCCGCAGCATTTGTGAATCCACTTCCTTGTGAACCAAGCGGCATCAACGAATGCTTTGGAATACGCGGTGAGTTAACTTCCGTGGCAACGAAACTCGCATCATGCTGCAACGCAGGCGGCATCGAGCCTGAGAAGAATTGCGGCATATCGTGAGGGAGAGGCGCAGGAACACTGCCGAACATCTTACCGGGGACAACAGCGGGCACATCTAGCGGTGCCCAGTTGTCCGGGATGTTCTTCTCATCCATCAAATTCGGGTTATCTGGCATTACGTCTCAACCATTAGACGACCGAAAATCGTCATATTGTACAACTCGTCTCCGTTGCTTGTGCTTCCAAAATCAACCTTGACCTGCAAATGACGGCAGCGCGCAAGAGACCCGGTCGAATTAAAGTAATAACGATTCGGGCTGTAACTCGTCGGACTAATGGTGTCGCCATACAACGATGGCGGGTCAAATTGCGGCACGTTATTCAAATTGTTCACAAAGGACGTAAACGAACCGCTGATTTCGTTCAGCAAATAGCTAATAGTCGGCTTGAACTTCACGCCTGAAAAATCGAACTCCAGATGCTTTAGAATTGCAAGCTGTCCCGAATGAGCAAGCGTGATGCTACCCATCACGAAGTTGGCGTTGTATGTGACTCCTTCATCTGTGAAGGTTGTTAAATCACGCACGAGAATGTTGTCGCCCGCTGTGATTCCACCTGCCAGCAACTGTTTGTTGCCCGGAGTGGTCTCCACACTTTGTACCATCTTTGTGCCGCCCGTTATTGCAGCGAACGGCGACCAGATTGGTTCCGGACCTTGTGCAGCACCCGGAACTTGGTGAGGATTCAAACGATACCATCCGGTCGAGCCATCGGCCACGAAGATGCAATTATCCGTTCCGTTTTGGTGAACGGCAACATAGACCTTGCTCGGGTCCCACGTTGCGTCGGAGACGCCGGATACTGGTTGATTTGCGAACTGGTCGCCTAGCGGAAATCCAAAGTTCGACAAGTTCAACGCAGGAGTGATTACACGAAACATCTTATCAGCAGAGAAGAAATAAATTTCTCCCGCAAACACGTCGCAAGCATTGTAGCTCATCAAGCCAACGCCCGGTGCCATCGTCACAGAGAAGAAGGTTGCCGTTGCAGGTCCACCACCAATCATTTCAATGCTGTCCGTCAAGAACGTCACGATGCCTTGTGGTGTCTTCACGAGTCGAATTACTGGCGCAAGGAATGGGAGTTGATTCGAAACGAGAAACGCCTCGTTCGGATTCCCGACACGCGTGTCTGGTCCGCCTGAGAAATTAACGCTCTGGCCGTTTGAACCCCAGATACGCTGGTAGTTATAAACCTGCGGCAAGAAAGTTGAAAGCGGCGGATTGTTCACGCTATTAATTGGAGCAGGAAGTAGGACGTTCAAACCCGGATAAATTCCATTTGCAACGCTCGGCAAAAAGTCTTGGAACGACCATTGAGAGATTCCGGCTTGTGACGGGATATTCGGGATTTCTGTTAACTCAAACATGTTTCCAGAACCGCTTGCAGTATCCGCAGAACGCCAGATAATGATGGTGTCAACCTGTGGGTCTGATGAATATTCTCCCTTGACCGTGTTTACCGCACCTGCGTTGGCCCCAACAATTTGAAATGCGGGAGACGAAGATGAAACCGCATTCGTCAATGAGCCAAATGGGGTACCTAGCACTACGCTACCTGGAGGGACCGCGCCGCCGCCTAGTGGCAACGGCGAATAGAAGTCATTGGTCGGACGAGCCTTGTAGCTGTATCCGTATGCGAGACCGAATGACCACGAGAGCGAATTTGTTGTAATCGCACCGACTGCTTGCCATGTAATCGTGTTATCCGTTGTTGTTGGAGGTGCAGTAGTTGGAGTTACGAAAGCAGGAGCCGAACCGCCCGATGTGCCAGACTTAATAACTGCTTGAACGAAGCCGTTACCTGCATTAACTGATGAACCGCCGAATGCTTGGGAAGGACCGGGAGGTTGAAAGCCAACAGTTGGCAGATTCCAGATTTGTGCCGCAGCCCAATTTACTGTTGGACCAACACATGTCCATACAACACCCGTGTCCGTCGTAGTTGCACCGTATGCCGTTGCCCACGGATTCAGCACAATCGTCGCGCTAGCTGTTTCCACTACTCCGGTAGGATTCGTAACTGTGATAGTGTTGGCGGTAGATGACAAGACTTTGAATGTTCCATTATTGCTTGCGTTGACAAATCCACTGACCGCGATTTGTTCGCCTGCAACTGGGGTATATAGCCAACTACCTGCATTAAGCGTGTAGATGGTGGTGCTGCCCGCTAACGAAGTTGTGATGCTTGAGGCTGTAGCAATCGCGGTGCCCGGAATACGAGCGCCACTAAGTCCTGCGCCCGTGGTAGAAACACAAACTTGAAAATTCGCACCATCATGTACGCAGCCAAAAGACAGACCTTGTGCCTGCCATCTGACGTAAGCGTGATTGGCCTGCCACGCAGCTTGTCCCAGACACATCCATTGAACTTGACCATCACCTTGAACGAAGTTGATGCCCGCGTTCGGAGGAAATGGCTGATAACCGGATGATGATGTTCCGCCTGTGGTCGGCACCATCACACTGACCGTGGTACCAACCGGAGCAGGAAGATTTCCAGTTAAGACAAAACCCGGTGTGCCGTTTACGGTCGTATTTGTGCTACCACCAGCCTGCCAACCTGTATATGCGTGCGTCGGCAACCAACGCATCTGCTTCATGCGCGCGCTCGTTGAATAACTTCCAATCGGAAACCAATGGGTATTGTTATCGAAATAGCTTGGTCCCGGATATGCACCAGAAAAATTAGGCTCGCTTCCCGCAGGACCTGTATTACCAAGTCCGCCAGAGTTCTTATAATTACCGTAAAGCGTCTTCACGCTTGCGACTGCTATAGCAGCGGGAGCAGCGAAGGATGGGCCGGGAGTGTTTCCAAACCAACCAAGGTCAGTGAAAAACGTGTTCGGTGCCCAGTCATTCAGAGCACCTGCATTGGTCCATGTTACGGTGCCATCGACAACCGTGTTACCTTCCGCCGTAGGCCAGATTGGTTCGCCTGTTCCAGTGGTACCAAATTGAGAAGTTGCGGTGTTTGTACCATCCGCATTCACGCCAATAACTTGCCAAATTTGGGGAGTGGCGTTCGTGTCCTTAGTCAGACCCATCGTCGAAAAGACCGTCGAAGCCTGCCACACTGTAGATGCAGCACCCGATGCAGTGATTGTAATTACTGGCGGTTTAGTTGATGCAACAATGCCCCAATTCCAGATAGTGCCATTCGTGTTGAGCGGAGTGTATTTCTTCGTGTCAATACCATCGCCCATGTAGAGTACGCCAGCAACTGAAATGAAGAACATCTGTCCGGCACCGACACTCTTAGCAAATAACAGAGTTTTGGTGCTGTCTTGATTGTCCTTGTATACGCCGCCCGAGGTGATTGCGGTTGCAGCAATAGTTTCAGCAACTCCTTGAGTATTTGAGAGAGTGAGCGTCGTGAGAGTTGACGCAGTGCAAGTGTATGTTCCGTTGTTTTGAGGATTCGTAACGAAACCCGCAACAAGAAAAGTCAGGCCCGCATAGCCGTTGGACCCGCCGCCCGGAAAGGTTCCGGTGTAAACGGTGCTGCCTGCCGAGGCATTGGCGCAGCTTGTAATCGAGAGAAATCCACTCGACCCAGTATCGATGATTACTTGAATTGTGCCATTGCCTACTTGGAAGGAGAATGCGCGGTCAGGTGCAGTTGGATACTTTGCTCCGATACCAGTTCCAAACGGAGACATACCGGGACGACGCTGTAAGGTCAGACGATTCGTCAACTCGATATTGCGACCTGTTAGGAGCGCATCTGGGCGACCACCATAGAATCGGGAGGTGTAAACGTCGGATGGGTCGTGCAGTATCGCACGCTGTGTGTACAACCCGGTAAACGCACGGTCCATGAAAATCGGAACGTACTTGGGTTGTTTTTGTGGCGAGCCGCCGCTGCTTTCGAGAAGAGTCGTCATGTGTCCTTACAGATAATTTGCGTTACCTTGATAATCTACGTGAAACGGAGTACCGCCGCCCGGAGCCTGAATTTGCATCAAGTCCAGTCTGTTTGGGTTCGGGAAGGCTGTAGCAAAACTGGAGCCTTCGAACTGACAAACAAGAGCGTTCGATGTTGGACTCGTCGGATTCACGTTCGTGATTCCAGAAGAGGTCAAATTCCACACGACTTGATTTCCTTCGTTAACCACCTGCATCAAGTCCAACTTGTTCGGATTAGAAAACGCTGCATTCAGATTCAATCCGTTATAAACCCCGTAGATGGTTCCCGGAGTCGGAGGAACAACGCTGCCCGCCAAACCTCCTGCAATGAAACGAGAAAATCCAACGCTCCCAATAGGAGAGGCGGTTATACTTATGTCTACGATACCGGAAGCAAATGTGGCATCTGTTTGAGACAACATGAGTATGCCATTGTAATAAGCCGAGATTTTTGTTCCCAAACACTCAAGTCGAAACTTGTCTCCGGTTCGAGTGCTAACCAAAAAATCTCCAAATATTCCCCCACCTACGATAAGAAAATCAATAGGTGAAACTTGGCTGATGTATCCCGTGGCGCTGTCAAGAGATGCTCTGGCTTCAAACTCTAACACGGTACCGGGGCTTAAAGCTCCCACAGTAACTTCTACGTACTGATTGTTCGGGATAGCTGCTCCGGAATAGTACATACTGTTTGTTTGAGAGATGGAAGTGCCAACAGCTTGATGATTCTTCAACTGAATAGGTGACGAGACCCCGCCCGTCGTCAGAGTCCATTTAGATGCAGTTAATGGATTTTCGTCTGCGCGTTGGAACGTGTCTTCTGCTAGTTGCGTATAAACTGGCATTGTGGTCTCTATCCTTTAGATACCGCGCGACGTAGTGCCAGTCTGTATCAAGCCCATGTCACTTTGGCGCTCATTTGCGCGAGCAATCCACTGCTTGGTGAACGCGTTCTTCTGCATCTCGGTCAAACCAGTTGCCTTCGATAAGAATGCCGCAACACCGCGTTGACGATAAAGTTGCGCACGAGCATCGTCAACTGATGCCAATGCTTCTGCAAGAAATAGGTTATTGTATACATCCGAATATTGATTTGGAATTGGGTCCCAACTAAAGTTGTTCGCATACGCTGTAGCTGTTTCTGCTACACCTGCTGCGTTTGCAAGGACCAGTGATGTACTGGTGCTGCTCACAACAGTGAACGAGCCGTTGTTTACGGCGTTGGTCACAAATCCGGTGATGATTGCTGTTGCACCTGCCGGGAACGAAATTGTATCGAACGTTCCAGAATAAGTCGTGTTACCGCCGCCTGCGGTGCCGCATGAGGTGATAAAGAACGGACCAAACTGCGGTGCCAACTTCTGATAAGTAACTGCAACCGTGTAGACTGCTTCTGGCACACCAAGGAAACGAAACTTGTAGTTCAAAATGTTTGCAATGATAGATGACGACTCGACCGATACCGCACTTGGACGCTGTTGAAAAGCAGAGACAGCCAATGCGGAATTATTGTACACGTCTTTGATTTCAAAAATCTCGCCTGCATCATTCGTAAGAGAGACCGTCTCAACAAACGAGAGGTCGGGCATCGTTGCCACTATATAGTCCTGCTGACCTACAATCGTTACGAAAGTGGCTTCATTACGATTATAGAACCACGTTAAGGGTGGATTCAGTAACGAGTTGCGAACCATCGAGCCAATCGAGGCCGCAGGTTCTTGACCCGCGCCCGCTTGGAGCGGTGAGTATTGAATAAACGGTCTCGCGAAGTTAATCGAGTGTTGCAGTGTATTCGACATAAATTATGGTCTCGGATAATTGAACGGCCATGCGCCGCCTTGGAAGTTATTGCGGCTGCGCGCTGCGCCGAAGACGGTACGCGACGGAATAAACTTATTCTCTTCCAGTTCGCGGTCTTCTTTCACACGCAACTTGTTCAAGGCATCTTCCCAAATCTTCCATGCGTGTTCAAACTTTGCATACACCGACTTCTCCGGAGAGCGACGGTAAAGTTGCGCAAGAAAACCTTCTCGAAAATGTGGTTCCATTTCATCTGGTAGTGGTGAAAGTGTCTGACTCAAACTAACGAAACGTACTGGCTTCATCTGCGCAGTAAGATTAAACTGCCATTGAGAACCTGTCTGGGATGGCACTGGCATAAATCGGAAGCCCCAACCGTTCGGGTCGAGCACAGTCCACACTGTGGTTGCGCCTACACCTGATGCTGTGGTACCCGGAACGGCGTTGCGCGCCGCGAGTGGAGCCGTCGAACCTTCCGTTCCGTATGTGGTCAATAGAAGAAAGTTTCCATTAGCGTCGATGATTTGTGTAACAGGATTATTTGGTTGTGAGTGAGTACCTGTTGGAGATGTGTACACGCTGCCCGCAACCGGATTGTTGCCAAGCGTACCACCGCCAACGTTTGTCTGTCCCCACGTTCCATAGTATAGCGTACGATTCGGGAACCAATTGGCACGGAAACCCGGGTCTCCCAAACCTGCGCCACCCGTATAGCTCGCTGTCATTTGCGGTAGTTGACGCCCGCATTCGATACGAACATACGGCTTCGGTTGAGCCGAATTGTTGATATCAAATCCCACACCACGCTCCAACCACGACATGTTAAGAAGTGAACCTGCCGCAGAGACTGCGGTAGCTGCGTGAGTCTCTAAAACAGCGGCAGTATTCTGCAACACCAGCGCGTTAGCAGATGACGCCACGCACATAAAGGTGCCGTTGTTGCCGCCGTTCACAAATCCTGTGATTACGAATGGAATACCAACGAAGCCGCCGAATGCACCATCTGGCATAACGCCAGCATAGGTTGCAGTGCCTGTTGATGCTGAAACCAAGGTTACGCCCGTAAGTGTGATGTTGCCTGTCAAACCAGCCGGATTAACGACTGCGTAATCTTGCTGCAAACTGTTCGAATAGATTGGGGGGATGTTGAACTCATTCCATTTATGGGGAAAAGGTACCGCGCAGATTGCATTCATCACCGTGTTTGCGCATGAAAGCGCGACGGTCTGGGTGTGACCGCCTGCGTTCAAAACTGGTTCAACATCGCCGTATGTTTGACAGATGTCAACAATGCTTTGAAGAGTGATATTCGATAGACTTGAAAAATAGCCGTATGCCATTACTTAAACCTCTAGCGCAGATTGGAGCGCGCTTTCAAAATGAGTTTGGATGCAGCCGAAGGTGGTGGTTTGAGAGGTTTGTGAGGTAGCAACTGTGGTCATTTTTCCCTGTAGAAAATGAATGGGGGCGGAAACCGCCGCCCCTCGGGACCGTATATCCGGTCGTGAATTAAATCTGTAGGTTCTTTGGAATTTCTCCCAAATCGTTCTTCGGCATACTGCCTGTTGGTGCATTACCGAAACGTTCAGAAGCTGATGGCTTGTTGCTTGAGTCTTCCACCATCTCAATCGCTCGCGCCCAACCAATGCCAGTCCAGTTTGGAATCTTGCTTCCGTTGCGCGTCAAATACTCTTCTGTGTCACCCGGGAGCCAACGCGCTCCGCACAGTTGACACTTGATGACACGGTCACCCTTCGTAAACGTGTGCAAGTAAACTGCTGGGTCCTTCTGTTGACCACGCTGGCGACTCTTGCCGCCCTTCAAATGCTTGCAGGCTTTTTGACCTTCAATCTTTGTGACTGTGTAGTTCTCTGAATCTCTACGACGTTGGTCATCGCGAGCCTTTAGAGATACTTCCAAAGCCGCTTCTTTCTCTGCTAGACGGGCTTCTTTCGCCATCATCAAGCCTAGAAGCGCATTGAATTTTGCTTCCGAGAGGTTGCCGACCTTCTGCGCGTCTGCTAGAAGTGAGGCTACGTCTTGGTCTTCTGGTTTTTGTGCTGCCATTTTACACCCTTAAAGGTTGGCTAAAAATCTTCAACCGCCCTGTTCAATGCCCGGGGTCAGGCTTATTTTGAGTAAGAAACTACTCTTGTCCGAGATTCTTCTGGTCTTCGAGAGGGTCTTCGAACTTACGTCCGTGACGTTTCTCCCAGAGACTTCGATAGTATCTGGCGGATATCTTATTTGCGCCCGGTGCACCGAACATCTGGTGACATTGCGCTTCGGTGATGATTTCTTTCTCGACAAGTTGAATTGCTACAGTGCGCCAGCCTCGATATGATTCACCGTTTGGGATGCCGTGAGAATCAAGTCGTAGGACTGACCACTCGTACATCGCCGGAACTTGTAGATAACAGACGTAACGAAGTTTGTTCGAACGCTGCGGCGGAACGGCCCAAAGTGCTACCGTACCCTTCATACTACTGTCCATGACAGCAGTCTTGATGCCCGCGTCGTTCAACTTCTTGACGAACGCTCTCGTGGACATCGCATTAACCATGCGCGCTTGACGGTTGGTTAAAATATCTTGGTCGTCCCACTTGTATGCGCACGCCATCTTGTCGGAGATTTCTTTCTCGGCAGCGAAGGATTCCTTCACATACGACTTGTACTCATGCGGCCACTTCACCCAGTTGGGTGTACCGCCTGCCAGCATTCTTTGAATAGATTCGTGCGTAGCGTCCACATCGTGACGCTCTTGGAACGGATTCTCTACATCGGGTCCCTTAATGAAGGGCTGGCCCGGTTGATGAATAGTGCTCATTGTTTGTATCCTTTGAGATATTGGATTGCGTTGCTAAGAACGATTATTGAATCTTTGAAGCGACCGAGGCCGAGATTACAGTCTTCACAAAGAAGACCGCGACGGCACTTGTCACAACTTCTTAGATTTGGGCAACAATCGTGGCTGTGGTCAACATGCGGCGTCCCCTCAAAAGGCTTGCGGCAAATGGCACAACAGCTATTTTGTGTACTCATCTTTGCATCATACTGCTCTTGTGTGATGTCGTGTCTACGGTTACGGACACGACGATTCACTTTTTCTTTGTTCTCTTTCAAGTAATTTGCGTTCTTTTCCAAAACAGCATCTCTGTGTTTGTCATAATAACGCTTATACTTTTGTTTCGGAGTCAGCGGCCCTTCTGGGTTTATTCTTTGCATCTTCTCTCCTAGTAAGAGTAATCTGGGGCGAGTACTAGGCCCGCCCCTGATTAGTATTGCCGTGATTCATGAGGTCACGGGAAAATTGTTTTGCCAGCGTTACTGAATTGCGGGCACGCTGTCAATGTAGCGAATACGCTGGGTATTCACGCCAGTTGCAGGTGGCAACGTAACTGTCTGGTGAAATTTGTAGCTGCACCAACCCCCAATTGTCGAAACTGGGTCAAACGATGATGCTGGCGCGTCTGTTACGACACGGCAGTCAATCGTCTTCCAATCTCCCTCATCGAGGTCGGTGTCGCCCGGAACC
>WNFQ01002440.1_pt1 | contig 24095 bp, 16 predicted proteins | sample 5400171 | NCBI WGS metagenome assembly WNFQ01 (sample SAMN13153356, study PRJNA577476) | soil metagenome | isolation source: 20 cm soil under Madrone tree | place: USA:California | collected 2016-06-14
AGCGAGGATACCCGTGGCAAGAACAGGAATCGTCGAGAAGGCCGCCACTAAGAGGTTGTAGTAGGCCGCATCCGCCAAGCCCCGTCGCTTCGTCCAGTGGGCAGTCAGGTCGAAGCCCACGGCCGTAATGAACAGCGCGATCGGAAAATGGATGAGCACTACGTGTTGCGCGTGCTTTGCGAGCAACACCGTCTTCGGATCAAAGGGATTCAACCCAAACTTCAGGAGCGCGAACGTCATGTGGATGACCTCAAGCGAGTAGAACCGATCTTTCCAGGAAATATTCCCGTGGTCTGACGTTGAAGCAACAAAGACACCACCTCGCGAGTCAGGGCCCACGACATCAAGAAAGGATTCGTCCATTTCGGTTCTTGGTCGGGCAGGCGCCAGGCGGCCACCGTCTTCGCGGTTTGCTCGGGGCAAACGAGGGGTTTGCCTCGCAGGTCGTTGACCTTCCAGACAGGTCTTCAGGAATTATTTCTGCATGGGAGGGAATAAAGTGACCACGCTTGCGGTTTACCACATTGACGTGTCAGGAGTGGATCCCCAATCCGGTTCGTTCGAAGAACTGGCGATGCCACTCTTCGATCCCTTGTACAATTTCGCGCACTGGCTGACCCGGAATCGTGACGACGCTGAGGACTTGGTGCAGGAGACCTACTTCAAGGCTTTGAAAGGATTTTCTTCTTTTCAGCAGGGTACTAATTTTCGGGCATGGATGTATCGCATCCTGCGCAACACGTTCCTGACCTCGTGTGCTGGATTAAAAGCGTCAACGACACTACCGCTGGATGATGCTGAGGATGATGAGGGGCCCGAACTGGCAGTCGAGTTCGTTACGCCAGAAACGGTTCTGATCGAGCGCTCGAACTCTGATCTGATCGAGAGAGAGATCGATGAATTACCGGTGCATTTTCGCGAGGTCCTGCTTCTGTGTGAGGTAGAGGAGATGTCATATCAGGAGATTGCGGAAACGCTTTCGGTTCCGATCGGTACGGTGATGTCGCGTCTGTCGCGCGCTAGAAAAAGGTTACGAGATGGTCTGCGGCAACGGATGAATGAGGGATCGCGTCCGGAGGAGACACCAGTGAAAAACGGAATGAACTATGGTTTGTGAGCTTTGGAAGATCAGACTCGATACCTACCTTGACGAGGAGCTCACGTCAGAAGAGATGCGCGCCTTCGATAGCCATGTGCACAGCTGTCCGACCTGCGGGGCCGACGCGCTTGCGCGCGTCCAGATGAAACGCAGCATTCAGGCTGTTGGAAGACGATTTACTCCCAGTCCTGAGTTCCGCAAAAGGATACAACGGCGAATTGAAGCAAAACCGCGCCGCCACGCGTTCGGTATTGCGTGGATGATGGTATCGGCTGTCATCGCCGTTTGGGTGGTTGTCGGCTTGGCCGCCTCCTATCGGGCACAAGATAGCGCCCATACGGAACAGGTCTACAGTGAGGTAGCAGACCTGCATGTGGGGATGCTGGCTAGCTCAGCCCCGGTGGATGTCGTTTCCACGGACCGGCACACGGTGAAGCCCTGGTTCCAGGGAAGGATCCCGTTCGCCTTCGATTTGCCGGAACTGCAGAATTCCGAGTTTTCGCTGCTCGGAGGTCGGATGACCTACCTCGCTCAAACGCCAGGGGCGCACCTTGTCTACGAGATACGGAAGCACCGGATTTCCGTGTTCGTATTCCAGGAAGGGTCATTGCGGGTTAGGTTGGACCCCCGCTCTCCTACAAAAAAGGATTTATCGTTCAACGTGGAAACCTGGAGTCGCGGCGGCCTTCGCTATTTTGTGATCGGTGACGCGAGTGCTCTTGACGTCCACAATCTGGCTGAATTGCTGAAGCGTGCCGCGGCATAGGGAACCAGATTTGTGGACCTATTTGTTAGAGGATTCAAGCAAGTCCACTGAAGTCGCGGTCCCCGTCATCCACAGTGAAGTGGTTGTTCTTTCAGGGCTGTCTGATTCAACTCGGAGTTCCAGCTCTACTCGGAACGCGCTAAACCTCATGAGCGCATCCCACCGAGCAACCAACTGTCGTACGACCGGCCAATGGACGATCACTGCCGTTCATCTACCCCGATGGTTTCCTCTTCAGCGACCAAGATGGTTGGCGCGCCTCCGGAAGAGATCGAAACCGCGTGCGCGATGATCTGTTTGCCGCCTTCCGACGCTGCGCACGCTTCGAGAGACTCCTTGAGGGGCAGTGAACCTCCGCGATCCGGTGAAATGGTGGTGTCCCTTGCGGAGAACCCAGAATCCTAGTGCCTACCATCTTGCTCTTAGCTGCCAGCTCTGCGATAGCCATCGGCACATGTTCGTCAGCATAGACTTTTTCGAAGGCTTCGATGTCTCTTGGACGCGGGTACATTACCACTAACTTCACTGCCATTTCATGCTCCTGACAAGCTGGCTTATGCACAGCAAGTTAGGTTACAGAGATGTGAGTTGGAGCGTTGAATTGCCACAACTCACAAGTGTTAACAGTTAGTTTGCGGCGATCCCGTTAAAACCAGCTGCTTCGGATAGACCATCAGCGTCGCCAAGCTTGTTAAGGGTCCCATCCGGCTGGATGCCGATCGTGCCGGTTCCAGAATTCAGGGTGTAAAGGAATTTGCCATCAGCGCTGACCGCGATGTCAAGATTCGTGCTTCCGCTGGGATTGGTTCCTGCAACCGTGGCGCCCACCGGCGTCAAGACACCCGTCGCGCTGATCGCAAATCCCGAGATTGTGGATGAGCCAGCATTCGAAGTGAAAACGAATCGGCCATCCGGGGTAATAGCGTTCCAGCAGTTTGCGTTTCCAAGAGTCGGGACACCGGTGCTGATAGCAACCAGAGTTCCGTTTGCCGCGACAAAGTACGAAGAGATAGCCGAGGCGTCATTGCCCCCAGCGGTACCTGTTTCAGACACGAGTGCTGCGCCGTTGGGAGCGAACGTGACGGAAAATGCCCCCGGGTCTGGACTCAGGTTAACTACGATCGGTGCCAGCGTCCATCGGCTTGGACGCGAAAGGCGTCGATATTGTTCGTTGCCCGTTCAGTGACCAACAGGAACTGGCCATTCGGACTGAACGCCAGAGAAGCAGCCTCCGAATTGTTGGTGGTGAGAAAACGGATCGAACTGGGGATTCTCTGAACTTGTCCACCCGCATTTAACCTGAATCCAACCACATTGCTGCTACCGCCAACATTCAGTACGTACACGAGGTTTCCGTGCTGGGCGACCGCATTTGGCTCGCTGCCGCCGGAGGTCTCCTTGTCTACCAACGTCAACCGCGAACCATGAACCTGAAACACAGAAATCTCTCCACTCCCCCCGTTCACGGCGAACAATAAGGAGTGATCCTGGCTCAAGGTGAGTGAGCCTTGAGATTCCAGAGGATCGGTCACACCCCCGGTTCCTCGACCACCGGTTGAAACTCTCCGACCCTCCTCTAATGAGCCATCGGCGGCCCGCCGAAAAGAAATGACTTCGTTTCGGTCAGCCGCATTCGTCATGACGAAGACGGCGCCGGTACCGATCGAACGTTCGTCCTGTGCATAACTCTGGGTTGCTGACACCATGCTCGTCCCGACCGCAACTAATAAGAGACTGCGAACAACTTTCTGCATTTCTCGCTCCTGTCGTTGGTATGAGATGCGCGCCGAACCTGGTGCGCCGATTAGGCTGCACCCACAGTTCCGCGCGACGTAGTTACTGAGAGACAGCAGGCAAAGAAAAGTTTCAAACAGCGATTGAATAATTCCACCGTGAAGCCATGGCGTTGGAAATGATCGGTTGGACCGGGGGGTGAACCGCGAATGTAATGAGAAGCGCGAGGCCGCCACTCATCCTAGTAGCCTTGCAGAAATCTATAGTTTGGACAGGTTGGGACGAGCGCCCTCCTTTCTTGCACGCGTCTCGCACACCTGAAGGACGTCCACCCTTTCGCCGCGTTGAATATAATCTTGCGGTCGAAACGTGGTTCCGGCCAAGCGCCAACTTTGGAGGCTGGGCGAGCTCAATGAACTCGATGGCTGCAGGTCAGCATTCAGAATTACAGCCAAAGCCGCTGCGAAAGGCTGCAACTCAGTCACGCCCCACCGCAAGATACGTTGTACTCGCGGCCCTTTTTGTCATTGCATTCGCGTACGAACTCCGCACGGTTGAATCCCGGTTCCCACATTGGTTCGACCAGAGTGACCGCGCACGGTCGCCATTTCTGGTGCAACCGGATGACAACGAACCAACTTTCAAGATCGCCTTCCTGGAGGCGAACGCGTTGCAAGTGGGGTTGCAAGAAGGGGATACCCTCGTAGCGATTAACGATCGCCCTGTCCGGGGCTCGGCTGTGTTCGGCGAGGCCGTCGCCCATGCCTGCGCTGGGGATCAGGTAAAAGTTACGGTTCGATCGCGCAGCACGATAGCGGAGAAATATGTAACGTTGGGTCCGGCGCAGGCAGGATCGCTGCCGATTGTGCCGCTCGTGGGCGCGGTCGTCATGCCAGTCTTCTGCATCCTGCTGGGCTTCTGGGTACCCCTAGTTCGCCCACGCGATCCTCTGGCGTGGCTGTTGCTGGCTTTCCTTCTTGGATTCACAACTTTCTTCACTCCCGGCGTTGAATTTTGGGGACCATTGAAACGAGACCTGGGAGCGATATACCGCGCAACCTGGAACTCTACGTGGCTGATTTGGCTGTTGTTGTTTGCAGTTTACTTTCCCGAGCCATTTCCTACGCGAAGCAGAGGCAGCGCGGTATGGAAATGGTTGACCTGGATGATCGTAGCCCCGCTCGGAGTGTGGTCAATGGCCAATGTCATCATTTCGGTTGGCACACTGGAGGACCTCTCTTCAGTCTCTGCTCTGAGACATTTGCTCAGCCGGGGGAAAGTTCTTTTCGATGCGTTCAACTATATAGGGGCAAGTGTGGGATCTCTTGTCTGCATCGGCTGGAAGTGGCGGACGGCGACTTCGCCCGATTCACGACGGCGCTTGCGTCTGGTGTTGGCCGGTGTGGGGCTTGCCTTTACGCCTATCGCTGTTCTGACGGCAATCGCCGGACTCAAGCACGTACAAGTAGAGAAGTTGTTTCCCTCCTGGCTTTATAGGGCTGTCTATCTACTGCTCTATGTTTTCCCACTCATCCTTGCCTACGTCATTGTTGTCCAGCGGGCCATGGATGTGAGCGTAGTGATTCGGCAGGGACTTCAGTACACGCTCGCACGTCGCGGCGTCTTCATTCTGCAAATTCTCCTCAGCTCTGCTCTTTTTATAGTGGTCGTTGTCTTTCTTACGTCCCACACTCTCGGCTCGGTGAGTACCGTAGCGTTATTGTCCGCTGGCCTGTGGGGCATCTTCCTCTTCCGTGGTGGCACCCAGCGACTAGCAGTTTGGATTGACCGCCGGTTCTTTCGCGACGCCTACAATGCGGACCAGATACTGACTGGCCTCGCTGACCAGGTCCGCACTATCGTAGACACTCAGGCGCTACTTGAGACCGTGACCCACCGGATCGTAGACTCTCTGCACGTACCAAGGGTAGCGGTGTTCCTCGATGGAAGCGGACCGTACAGGGCAGCGTTCGCCATCGGTTACGGCAGTTTGCCGGCTGTCCTTTTTGCGGACAATTCTGCCACCGTGCGGATGTTGAAGAGCGAACAGCAGCCCGTGCGGATCTACTTCGATGACCCTGATGCCTGGATTTACCAGCTTCGAGAGATGAGCCGGGATGAACGCGAGACGCTCGCTACCCTTCGAACCGAACTCCTTCTGCCGTTTTGCATAAAGGATGACCTCATCGGGTTCGTAGCCTTGGGCCAGAAGCTTTCCGAAGAGCCCTACTCCAGTACTGACTTGCGGCTTTTGAGCTCTGTCGCCACACAGACAGCATTGGCCTTGCAGGTTGCGAGATTGACCTCAGCCATGGCGCAAGAGATCGCTCATCGCGAGCGGCTCAACCGGGAGCTCGAAATTGCGCGCGAGGTGCAGGAGCATTTGCTTCCTCAGCAACTCCCTCCTGTAGCCGGGCTGGACTACTGCGGGTGCTGCCGACCCGCCCGCGAAGTCGGTGGCGATTACTACGACTTTCTTTCACTTCCGAATGGAAAACTTGGAATTGCCATAGGAGACATTTCCGGTAAAGGGATTGGAGCAGCATTGATGATGGCCAACCTCCAAGCTTCGCTCCGCGCTCACGCCTCCACTGTTCATGATTTGGCTGAACTGATGGGCAGTGTAAACAACTCACTGTGCGAGGCTTCCAGCGCGAACCGCTACGCGACCTTCTTCTTCGGTCAATACGATCCTGCCACCCGCAGACTTTCGTATGTCAATGCTGGGCATAATCCGCCTGCCGTATTGCGGAGATCGGCTGATGGAATTCAGACACGACGCCTGGAGGATGGCGGACCAGTGATCGGTCTCCTACGGGATGGCTTGTATGAGCAAGGTTGTCTCGCACTCGCGCCAGAAGATGTGGTGGTGCTGTTCACTGACGGGGTTTCTGAAAGTATGAACAGCAGGGACGAGGAGTGGGGCGAAGCGAGGCTGATTGAGTCTGCAAAAGCCTTCTGCGGCTTGACGGCCCTCGAAATGCTTACCAGGATAATGGATGGTGCCGTGGCGTTCGCGGCTAGCGCACCCCAGCATGACGATATGACCTTAGTCGTCCTTAGGATGGTATCGTGATACCCGCGCTGGCTGGGTATGAGAATCGCCGCTGCAACATTCTCCTCATGGCATTGACAAACGCTTTGCCTTACGTTGTGGACGATCCGATCAGGAAGTTGAGATCGTGGAGTGAAGAACGGCGTTTGCTGGGCCGATTCCGCAGGAGTCCCGGTAGCAGGAACGGTCCATTATGATGCTTCTGGTGTTTACTGTCATGCCGCTTCTCGTCGCCTTAAGGTGAGGCTGCTCCTCGCGTGGAGGAAACGGTGATGCGCGAAATCGCTGAGCTCGTGAGCGTCCTTGCCTGTGGTTTGGTCGCTGGCGCCGCCGTCTACATCAGTTTGGTCGAGTATCCGGCAAGAATGGAGTGTGGCGTGGAGACAGCGGCTACCGAATTTCCGCCGAGCTGCCGCCGAGCCAATATCATGCACGCGACCTTTGCGGGCGTCGGCTTGCTGACCTCTCTTGCAGCCTGGTTCGCTGGAGCAACCTTCTGGTGGGCAATTGCCGGAGTCTCGCTGGGGAATGTCATACCTTTCACGCTTCTCGTCATCTTGCCGACCAATCGGAAATTGTTGAGCTCGACTCTGTACAAGCGGTCAGCACAGACGACTGAATTGCTCGCGCGCTGGGCCAGATTGCACGCTTTTCGAAGCGTCGTCAGTGTTGAGGCATTGTTACTGTTGGTTTATCTGTCGGTATTTGGAGACCTCAGTGAACGAACCCAAGTATCGACAACTGGTCCTCGCTGAGCTCTACCACATCGGCGAAGATGACCGAGGTTAGCGGCGGGTGTATTCCTTCTGAAAGACTGCTGGTGTCAAACTCTGGCAACGCGGTCTTAAGGACCTTCAACAGCTGCTCGAGTCACTCAAACCTCGACTGAGTGGCTCGGCCAGAATACTCGATCGGTCAGTGGCGCCTTCATAAGACCTCCCGAATTGCGCCACATTGTAACTACCTGCCGATCTCTCTGGAGACAACCCCATGTGTCGCAAGAAAAGAAAGCCGAAACCCGGCTCGCCCAGACTCATATCGACCAATTTTGCCGGAAACCTCTTCGTCGTCACCCTGCCCTATCACGGCAAGTCGTCCTTCGTTCGGGGCATGGCGGGACCAAGCAGGAAGCCTTCGATCGCGCGATCGCGCTTGGCGGCGTGCGTCCTCAAGACTAAACAGGGGTCGTTAACGAGATGCATTGGGCGGGATGCGTTCTGGTTGTTCCCACAGGGCACAACGGCCTCCATCTGACAGCCCGAGTTTTTCATACCAGAAAGGAACAAACCGATGGCACACCAACAAAAGGATCAGCTCGTCGAGCTAACAGGGCAGCAGCAACATCCTGGCTACTCCCGACCGGAGGACTTCACCGTTATGACTTCCGCCGAGGCCGCTAAGCAGCGCCAGGGAGTCCAGCCCCTTCTCGCTCACCGCTGGTTCGTTAGCTGAACGATCGAATAACAACCCTCTCTCTGCTGCGGCTTCATGTTGTTTACATGCAGCCCATGCGCTTCGAAGAAGTGCGAGACTCAACGGACGGCCACCCGCGTAGTTGCGCAAGAACTGCCGCCTGATCGGCAACGAACTATAGTCATTCTCTCCGCATTCAAAGACAAAGAACACCGCCGCGTCGCAGGGCATTGCGATATGCGGCATCGTTTAAGATCGAGGCATCGAGCTGGTTTTCACTGAGCGTGAACTTCAAAAACTTTTCAATCGAGCTCCGGCCGCTCGGCTCGGACCGCGTCCATACAGAACATCCCGTAGCGCATTTCTCCCTCTGCTGCGATAAATGTTCTCTGCTGTTCTCGTCAGAGAGGGTTATTCGCCACAAAACGCGCACAAATGCGATTGGCCAGGTGCGTGCTCTGAATGAACTTGACGCGCACTCGGGAGGAAGCCATGTTCAAAGTAAACATCGAAAACATCGGCGATGTGGCAGTCATCCACTGCGAAGGTAGGATAGTGCGGAGTGAGGCAATCTTTAGACTGCGCGACGCTGTTACCCGCCAAGGTGATGCAAGGGTTGTTCTACTCGACCTCTCTGATGTTCAGTCCTTGGAAGGCGGTGGATTAGGAATGCTCCTCTTCCTCCAAAGATGGACCAGCGAACAAGGGATTCAGTTCAAGGTTTTTGATCCGCCTGCTTTTGTCCTAGAGAAACTCGAACAAGTCCGTTGTGCGTCGGAGCTTGAGATCGCAGGCACGAGCGAAGTACTGGCCCTGTTAGGTTAGGAGCCCGAAGACAGTCGGAATATCAAGAACTTATAAGACGCGGGGTGGCTGTCGAAAGCCATTCCTCAGGGTCCTTGCGCGCGCGCGTTCCTCGGCGCTCATCCGCACGTGCGCCTCGGTTTCGGCTACCATACGGGCTTTTTCTGCCTTGCTCGCAGTCTCAGCAAAAACTTGTCGCAGGCGATCCAGTTCTTCCTACAGGGCCTTGGTCGCCGCAGCCGGATCAGGCGGCGGCACGAAAGCGCCAGGAGAAAAGCGGCGATCAGCAAAAGTGCGGTGAAACCAGATTCCGAGCTCGCGTGCGATCTTGAAGGTAGTTAGTGCCTCGGCATGATCCTCTGCATGATCATGCGTCGCGCGGTTGCCGGCGATGCGGCCCCCTTTTATCTGTTGCTCTATACAGATAAGGCGGCATTGCAGCCGCCGGTCGAAAATCAGCGAGCTGAGAGGTGCCAGTTACTTCACTCGCACCTCCCGCGCCGTCACGGCGCACCGTCCACGTCGATATGGATGATTTTTCGCATGATCCTCTGGCAACTATACTTTTCCCGGTCACTGACACTGTGAACGGGACGACCGTCAGTTGTCGTTGCTATACATTCTAGAAGATGCATACCGCCGTCCTGGTTGCGAATAGACTCTACGCGATCCTGATTCGGGACGTGAGGTGCAGGCCGCGCCCTTTCAAAGCGATCTACTTCGGCCAAGCCGGAGACATCAAGAAGCGCGTTACGACTTCGGCGCTTGAGTGCGTGTCGCCGGCGGAGCGACGCTGTCCTTTGCGCACTACCCGATGTTCGGAAGCACCGAAGAGTCACGCTGCGCCGTGGAAAGGGGTTTGATCGAGCAGTATGAGCCCGGGCCGATTCAGCAAAGGAACGGTTCATCGTCCGTCAGGTCCTCATCTTCGGGGCTTGTCGTCGCTGTTAGGGACCTTCTCGGTGTACCATCGCCATTTTGGCTGCCATCTCGGATTCGATTTCTGTTTCTTTTCTTGGACACTGGCTGTGCTCGTTTCTTGCATCACGTGCTGGCATTTGGTGTCGTTGTGGATGTGGTCACGGACCCCTCAAATCCTCGCGGATAAATGTGGACATTGAACAAGAATTGATCCCTGGAGGAGCACTACCTTGACGTTTACGCGCCGAGCTTTTGTGCGACTCTCGATTGGTTCGGCAGCCTTCGCGGCGGTTCCACGACTGGTGGCGCAGGGTGTTGCCGCGCATACAGGTAAGCCGGTGGCGCGACCCGCGCCTTCTGGACGTCCCTTTAATGCGCATTTCGTCGACGTAGCCCCGGCTGCCGGGTTGCAAGCTCCTGTCTTCTATGGAGCCGTAGATAGCAAGAAATACATTCTTGAAGCCACTGGTTGTGGTTGTGCCTTCATTGACTACGACAATGACGGTTGGGTGGATATTTTTCTGCTCTCGGGTACCCGCTTGACGGGAGATCCTCTAGGTGCCACCAATCGCCTTTACAAGAATAATCGTGATGGTACCTTCACAGACGTCACTGAGAAGGCCGGTCTGAAGGAAACGGGCTGGGCGTCCAGTGTTTGCGTCGGTGACTACAACAACGATGGATACGACGACATCTTTTGTACGTATTACGGTCAAAACCACCTTTATCGCAACAACCGGGATGGAACATTTACTGACGTCACCAAGAGCGCCGGACTCTGGAACGACCAGCTCCGTTGGGGAGCAGGATGCAGTTTCTTGGATTACAACCGGGATGGCAACCTGGACCTGTTCGTTTCCAACTATGTGCGCTTCTCGCTCGAACACGCGCCTGTGCCTGGACAGAACGTGAATTGCAACTGGAAGGGCGTCCCAGTGGAATGTGGGCCGCGTGGTCTGCCCACCGGTCGGCATTCGCTGTACCGCAATAATGGTGACGGTACCTTCACGGATGTGAGCAAGCAGGCATTCGGGAGGAAGGTGTGGTCCGTGGGGTTGGACTGAGCGACGACGGCATGGAGCAAGCAGGAATGGGGGTCGGCGTGGGGGACTACGACCTCGACGGCCACTTGGACCTTTTTAAGACGCACTTTGCAGAAGACGCCAATGGGCTGTATCACAATGGGGGCAAAGGCAATTTCGATGACGCGACCCAACTCTCGCGAGTGGCGGTGGAGACCCGTTATATCTGCTGGGGCGCCGGCATGTTCGATCTTGACAACGACGGTTACCCCGATATTTTTATGGTGACAGGCAATGTCTATCCAGAAGTGGAGTGCAAGTTGCCACAATTTGCCAACAGAACGCCCCGGGTCCTGTTCCGCAACCTGGGCAATGGTGCCTTCGAAGAGTTAGGGGAGCAGTCAGGTCCTGGCGTTGCAGAACCGCACTGCAGCCGCGGTTGTGCCTTTGGAGATTTCGACAACGATGGAGACCTGGACATTCTTATCGTGAATTTGAATGAATCCCCGTCTCTCCTGCGGAACGATCTGCGGGGACGGCAGAACTGGATCAAGGTCAAGTTGGAAGGCGTTAAGTCGAACCGCAGCGCAATTGGGGCGCGCGTCCTCGTGCACTATGGCGGGAAGGTTCAGGCGCAAGCAATGCTCAGTCAGTCGAGTTTCTACTCCTGCAACGATCCCCGGCTCCACTTCGGTCTGGGCACGTTTGTCTCAGTCGACATTGAAGTCTACTGGCCCAATGGCCTCCACGAGAGATTCAAGAGCGTTCAGGCCAATCAATTAGTTACCCTGCGAGAGGGAACGGGAATTGTTCCTTCCAAAGGTTGGGCGAAAGGGTAAGCTTATCCTTTTCTGGGACGCGGCACCGTGTCCATGGCACCGCGACACCGAGACGGGTTAGAGTGCCTTCTTCGGGTTCGACTATGCTTCCGCCCCCTAAAGAGAGAGTCTTTGACAGACTCAGACCCCAGGTTCTGCCTAGCCAGAGCGGACTTGCACGCCGGATTGGGGCTCGCTCCATCGCGCGCTGGCTGTGCTTCGCATCGTCATTGGGTCTGATCACATGCGGCTGCGCGTCTCAAAATTCGCGCACGATTGCCGTCATCCCGGGAACTACGGCCACCGAGTTTTGGGAGGCTGCCCATGGCGGAGCTGAGGCAGCCGGGCGTGATGCTGGGCTCCACATCTACTGGAACGGGCCGACCCGGGAAGATGATGTCGAGAGGCAGATCGGTCTAGTGGAGAGGGCGATAGACGCCGACTACGCCGGCTTGGTGGTTGCGCCAACCAACTACCTGGCGCTCGTCGGTTCGGTTCGCCAAGCATTGTCAAAGCACATTCCTACCGTGGTAATCCGCTCGTCGCTGCCCATTCCACCCGGACAAGGTCTCTCCTATATTCTGAACGACGACCAGGAGACCGGTCGCCTTGCAGCCACACGCATCGGCATCCTGCTTGCCGGCAAGGGTCAGGTTGCCGTATTGGGTCTGGACCCCTCAGGCCCAAGAAGTGTTCTTCGCGCCCGTGCCATCGAAGCGGAACTGGCCAAGAGTTTCCCAGAGGTCTCAGTCATCGAAAAAAGATCGGGATCCTCGAACACCGCCGAGGTTCAGCAAATTGCGCAGGAGATTCTCATTGACAATCCGGCCCTCAATGCCATCGTCACACTAGATGTCACGGCAACCGAAGGAGCCTGGGCCGCGTTGACTGCTTTACGAAAGGGCAAGAGGGTCAAATTGATAGGATGTGAACAAGAAGTGGACCTGATGGCGGGCATCAGGCACGGCGACATTGATTCGGTCATTGTCGAGAATACCTATGAGATGGGATTTCGCGCCATTCAGTCGATTGCCGCGCGATTGCGCGGGGAGTCCGTGCCTGACAAGCTTGAGCTGAAGCCCGTGCTGGTGACCAAGAGGAACATTGATAGCGACGAGGTTCAGAAAATGCTCTCGGTCAACTGGAGAGTCTCGCATTGAGGTGGCTCGATCGAACACATCGCTGGATTGGCACGCTTTTGTGCTTCCTCCTGATCGCCGCCATAGCTGCCATTACGTACTGGTTTCGTTCCCGGCCAGAGCCTCACTATCGCGACTCGTTCGCTTCCGGCGGAACAGCGGAATGGCACGCTTACGGCGGCAGTTGGGATTCCTACGAGGGCGCCATTCGCAACAATTCCGACGAGCGCGGGGCCAAGCTGATCACAGGTTCTTCCGGATGGGGAGATTACACCGTGGAGTCCGATCTTCTGTTGCTTGGGCACAACGGGGATGCTGGCGTCATTGTCCGCTCGAGTGATGAGGAAGAGGGTGTCGACGCTTACAACGGCTACTACGTTGGCCTGCGCGACCGTAACAACACCATGGTCATCGGCCGTGCCGACCACGGCTGGATGGAATACCAGGCGGTCTCGGTCAAGAAAGCAATTCATCCGTTCCACTGGTATCACCTCACGGTGATCGCGGTGGGATGCGAGATCGCGGCATTAGCCTCCGATCCGGAAAACCAGCAAGAGACCGTGGTGGCCATGCGCGAAAGCGATTGCGCAAGAGCCGGGCGAATAGGCCTGAGGTCCTACTCCTCGGGGGGCCTGTGGAAAAACGTGCGCGTGGAGCCCGCCACTCCGGCCAATCTGTCAGCCGTAGGAGGAAGGACGCAGGTCGCTGACTCGCCGGAGCGCATGCAAACGGAAACGGGCTTCAATTCGCTACTTCCGTATAGCGGGAAGGCGGTTGGGCCGACCGACTCCGATTCCAACAACCCGGCGATGGACATCCACACGCCTCCGCTAAGCGGTTTGCGTTTTGTGTCGGATATAAACTCGTCGCCGGTCACGGTTCGAGGCAGCGTGGTCCTGACCGCCCCCCTTATTTACATTGAGGATTCCTCGGGCGGAGTGGCCGTGGAATCTCCGCGTGCCGCTTCTGTGAAGATCGGGGATGAGCTGCAAGTTACCGGAATCGTGGATGCGCGACCTGTCGGGGTCATTCTGCGTAATACAACTCTTCGGCTTCTATGGTCCAGAGGGCCAGCTCCGCCGCTTTCGGTGACTGCTTCGCAAGCGGTGTCCGGCGCATTCGACGGCATGCTCATCGAAATCGAGGGCCGCCTGCAGGCTAAAAGTCGAGTGCAGGGGCAATCCGTGGTGCTCGACCTGCAAAGCGGGCACCAAGCATACCGTGCCATTCTGCAGGGGGCGCGCCAGGATCTCATGTTTGACCGGCTTCAACCCAACAGCCTTCTGCGCCTGCGAGGGGTGTGTGTTGCGGATCCGCGCTTTACCGAGAACCTCACATCCTTCGCCCTACTGCTCCGCTCGAGCGAGGATGTTGGGATTATTGCTGGGCCGCCGTGGTGGGATATGCGCCACCTCGTCGAAGCCACATTCGTTCTGATGATTCTTGTGGTCGCCGCTGTATTCATCTATTTCCGCGCCGAGCATTGGAGAATGAGTGCAGTCGTCGAAGAGCGATCGCGCATGGCCCGTGAGATCCACGATACGCTGGCCCAAAGCTTTGCCGGCATCGCCCTGCAACTCGAGTCCGCCTTGCATGGATTGCGCTCCGAGGGCGAGAGCGCGCCCGTCACCATGGCTCTTCAAATGGCCCGCCAAAGCCGGCGCGAGGCGCACCGCTCCATCGCGGCGCTCCGCACCTTGCACACCGACCAGTCCTTGGAGAACATGCTGCGCAAGGTGCTTCGTCAGCAGGTCTCCGAAAGCCACGTGGAATTGACAGTTTCCAGTCAAGGAACGGCCGAGCGGCTGACTGGCGAGGCCGAAGGGCAAGTCCTGCGTATCGCCCAGGAAGGAGTGGCCAATGCAATCCAGCACGCCACGCCCACGCGCATCGCCGTGCGCCTCCTGTTTGACGACCGAAAGCTTGTGATGGAGATCGAGGACGACGGTCACGGTTTTGAAGTTTCTGCAGCGCCCGCCTCTGAGGAAGGCCATTTCGGCATCACCGGAATGCGTGAACGCGCGGCCAGCATGAAGGCAGATTTGACAATTTTGTCGGGCAGCTTAGGAACGAGAATCTTGTTGACGGTACCCATTGCTCCGCGTCGCATGCAATTCTGGAAGTCGGTGCCACCCTGGACCCATCGACTTGGCGAGCCACTGAGATCCTGGCTCTCCCGATGACGTCGGCCCTGGGGAAATAAGCTATGGCCACTTCAATTCGTGTGCTGATCGCGGACGACCACCTCATTTTTCGGTTGGGGCTTAAGAGCCTCCTCAACAACGAACCGGACATCGTGGTCACGGGCGAGGCAAGTACCGGAGCCCAGACCATCGAAAAATTCAAAGACCTGCGACCCGATGTGGTGGTCCTTGATTTGCGGATGCCAGATGGCGGCGGAATGCGCGCCTTGGCTGGCATGCGCGAGGCCCGCGACGATGCCAAGGTATTGGTGCTCTCCAGCTATGCGAATGAGGAAGAAGTTTATCAAGCGCTCCAGGCTGGAGCTTCCGGATACGTACTGAAAGACGTTGGACGAGATGAGCTTACCAGCGCCATCCGCCAGGTTTACGCTGGCCGGGAATGGATCCAATCCTGCATTCGGCCGATTCTCGCCGGGCGAGAAGAGCGCCACGAGTTGACACCACGGGAACTGGAGGTGCTCAAGTTGCTGGTCCGCGGCCTCACGAATCGGGAGATTGCGAAGGTTCTCGGCAACAGCGAAAATACCGTTCGCAATCATACAATCCGCATCTTCGCCAAGCTATATGTGAGCGACCGAGCCGAGGCGGTGAGCGCCGCGTTACAGCGCGGCATCGTCGTGCCGAACAGCTAGTCCGTCTTTCCTCAAACAACAATCCCGATTGGATGAACTCTGTTTCCGAGAAGGGGAAGAGCACTCCAACAAAAACGTTCTAATGTAAGCAAATCACCTGGCCATGTCAATAGTCTGTTCAAAACGCGACATCCGCTAAGCTCTGCCCTACGTTCTCATCCAGTGCTTTGTCCAATCCGCAAAAAAACCTCCGCCAGCGGGAGTCTTCAGAAAACGTGAGGATTAAAGACATGAATCGGCGCGTGCGCGAATGTTGTTCGTTCCGTCTTGTTTTCTCGTTCTTTGGGGCTCTCTGCTGGGGGTTGCTGTTCTCCCTGACGACGAGCATACCCGCTTCGGCACAATTCAATAGTTCGATTGAAGGAACGGTCATCGACGCGAGCGGCGCCGTCGTTGCCGACGTAAATATTCGGGCTATCAACGAGTCTACCGGTCTTGAATTTGCCACCAAAACTTCGACCAACGGATATTACCGGGTCCCCACCCTGCCGGTGGGTCAGTATCGGGTGGAGGCTTCCAAGGAAGGATTCGATACTGCCGTGCAGTCGGGCGTCGTCCTGGAGGTGGCCAAGGTGCAATCGGTTCCCTTGCAGCTCAGGGTGGGCCAGGTGACCACGAAGGTGAATGTCTCAGAAGCACCCCCGATAGTAGAAACCTCCGAGGCTGTTATTTCCGAACTTACCACCGCCCAGCAGGTCCTAGCCCTGCCCCTGGGTGGCCGAAATGCGCTCAACGTGATCGCGCAAACGCCTGGAGTGACGGGCAGCGGCCTGGTCTCAGACCGCGCCGGAGCCAATGACATCTTCAACGCTGCCAACGCTCCCTCGGTCACAGCCAACGGCCAGCGCGGATCGTCCAACGGCTTTTATATCGATGACACGTCGGTGAACGATAACCCTGACGGAGGCAGTGCTAAGCTCTCGCCCAACGTAGAATCGATTCAGGAGATTCGCGTCTCGGTAAATAACTACTCGGCGCAGTATGGCCGCAACAGTTCGGTTCTCACCCAGATCACCACCAAGTCTGGAACAAACCAGATCCACGGGAGTCTGTTCGAATATCACACCGATAATAAGCTCACGGCGCGCAACGTCTTCCAAAATACTCCCAATCCGATTACCGGCAGGATCATTCCGGTTTCCCGGCGCAACGAGTTCGGGGGCTCGGTGGGTTTCCCCATCCGCAAAGATCACACCTTCGTTTTCGGCAGCTACGACCAGTTAAAGTCCGCCCAGGCCTTTAGCGGAACCTACACGGTAGAGACCCCGGACTTTACCAATTTTATGCAGACCAGCTTTCCCAATAACATTGCGACGACACTCCTCACGACCTATCCGGCGGCGGTGAGTGCGAGCGGAGCTCCCATTACGGTTGCGGAAGAGATGACGAAGCTCGGTTTGGGAACGTGCACCGGTACCAACTCGGTGGGCATGCCGTGCGGTATGCCCCTGTTCCAGCCTGGCGTACTTTCCACCAGCACTCCCCGCAACGGCATTCAATGGAACGCCCGGGTCGACCAGATCTTCGGCAACGGATCCAATCGTCTTTATGCCAACGTGTTCCGGATGACCGCCAGCCAAAGTAGCCCGGGTCCGCGTCCGGCGTTTAACACCCATCCGCCTGCCGAGGCCGACTATGCGACCCTGAATTTCACCCATGTCTTCTCGCCGACTCTCGTGAATACAGCGGCGATGGGTTTCACTCTTGACTATGGCGCCTCGCCGGTTGCGCATCCCAGCGTGCCTGCGATCAATGTGACTGGCATGAGTGGCTTTGGTGCGGGGTGGGGACCGGCTGGCTTTGTCCAAAACGATTTCCACTGGCGCGACATGCTGTCCTACAACCGTGGCTCCCATTCTTTCAAGTTCGGGTTCGATATTTACCGCGATCAGGACAACGCTCCTTTCACGGGTCCGTTGTACCGTCCAACTTTCAATTTTCAGAATGCGTTCGACTTTGCAACCGACACGCCTTTCTCGGAAAACGGAATCAACTTCAACGCGGAGACTGGCGGACTCCCATTCCAGAATTTTGGCTATCGGTCGACTACCTATGGCTTCTACGTCCAGGATGACTGGAAAGTAAGGCGAAACCTAACGGTGAATCTGGGCTTGCGCTGGGACTTCTCCGGGAACCCTACCGAGGTCAATGGAGACATGACCAACTTGCAACTGGGATCCGGCACCACGCTGGCAGAGCAGATTGCCGGCGCCAAGATCATCCGTGTCAAGCACATGTACTCGGACGCTCGAAAAGGATATTTTGCGCCACGCGTGGGATTCGCATGGGACCCTACGGGAGAAGGGAAAATTTCGGTACGCAGCGGGTTTGGTGTGTTCTTTGACCGTTGGCCGAACAAGGTATGGAGCGACGCCACCCGCAACAATCCGCCGTTCGTGGCCTCGGCAACCGCTTCCGTCCAAAATCCAAGCGGACCGCAACCCGTGTATGCGCTCGGAACCACGGACACGGCGCCCTACGGCTTTGTCTATCCTCCGATCACGCCAGGGCTGAATCCGGCAGGCGGTCCGACTGGATACCTCGCTTCAGTCGGTGGCGCTGACCAGGCGATCAAGTATGCGTATGCGGAAAACTGGTTCCTTGGGGTCCAGTACAGTCCGCTGCGCGACTGGGTGATCGAAGGGGATTACGTGGGCTCGGTGGGCAGACACCTTTATACGGTTATCGACCGTAATCGCTTTGCCAGAGACTTGATCCAGAACCAGGACACCTTGCACCGTCTGAATCCGTACTTTGCGACTGTCAACTACGGCGATAACAGTGCATCCTCCAGCTACAACGGCGCGACCGTGTCCGTGCGCAAGATATTTAGCAAGAACTATACCTTCCAGACCTCTTACACCCTGGGTAAAGCCATCGATCTGGTGAACGCGGTGGGGCCGGGATCGGGTGCCGTGTACGCCCAGGTGATTGATGCTTACAATGTGCCGGCGCAACGAGGCCTTTCTCCCAACGATGTTCGACAGAAAGTTGCCCTGAATTTTGTCGCCCATCTTCCGTCTCTTAGCGGTTTGGCCGCGCCCATCCGCCATGTGTTTGGCGGCTGGGAGGCAAGCAGTCTGGCTATCTTCCAGAGCGGATTGCCGGCGACCGTCTTTACAAGTGCGACGTTCGTTCCGGTGTGGAATAACGCCAGTTGCTCGACGACCGTGACACCAACCTGCCAGGTCATCGGAAACACCGGCGGTGACTACAATGGGGATGGAAACACCTATGACTTGCCCATGCGGCCGTCGTTCACGTTGAACAAGAGCTACAGCCGCTCGGACTACTTGAAGGGCCTCTTCCCAGCATCCGCCTTCGCGGCTCCCGCACTTGGACAGGAGGGGGACGTAGGGCGGAATACAATTCACGGGCCCGGTATGGCGCAGGTGGATTTCTCAATTCTGAAAAACTTCAAAACCCCATGGTTCTGGGAGCACTCCAACCTTCAATTTCGCGCGGAGATCTACAACCTGTTCAATCGCGTGAACCTGAACAATTTCGACGGCGACATTACGAGCGGGACTTTCGGCAAGGCCACGGGAGTATTTACGCCCCGCTCCATCCAGCTTGGAGCCCGCCTGGAATTCTGATGCTGCTCCGGGTACTTGCGTTTTCCCTCGTTGCAATGCTGGTTCCGGTGGATCTTGTAGCGCAGGATCCACCGGAATATAGCCTGGCGGTACAGCTGGTTCAGCAGCAGCATTGGGCCGAAGCGCTCGATCACATTCAGAACCTGCGCAATCAATATCCCGGCAATCCTAAGGTGGGGAACTTGGAAGGACTCGCTCTCCTCGGCAGCGGGGACTCAAATCGGGCAGCCATGGCATTTCAGCAGGTTCTGGCCACGCGCCCGGATTTCCTCCCGGCGTTAAAGAATCTTGCGGTTCTGGAATGGCAAACAAAGAAGCCTTTAGCCGCGCAGCACACCGAGCAAGCGCTGAAGATTGAACCCAGGGATCCGGTCCTGAATTCTTACGCGGCGCTCGCCGACCTCAAGGGTAAGAACCTCGCCGCGGCGAGCCAGCATCTGGAAGCTGCCGGCAACGCGATCTCCGCCATGCCTCCTGAAATCGAAGTGCGTCTGGCTTATCTGCTGGGAACGAACGGGCTGTACGCGCAAGCGGCTCGCGTATATCAGGACATTGCGGCTCGCGGCGGTCGCGGCTCCACACTGACCTACAACCTGGCGCTCGCCCAATACCTGGCGGGTAATTACGAAGATGCCATCCACACCCTCGAAGAGGCTGAATCGCGCGGACACTCCCTCGATGATCTGAATCTTCTGGCTCAAGCTTACGAAAAGAATCATCAGACCCAGCAGGCGATCGACCGCTTGCGGCAAGCCATCACTCTTTTTCCGGGCGACGAGAATAGCTATCTCGATCTCGCCACCATCTGTATCGATCACAATTCGTACCCACTCGGGATCGAGGTTGTGCAACTCGGTCTGAACAACAAACCCGGAAGCGAGAAGCTTTTGTTTCAGCTCGGCGTACTTCACGCTTTGTCGGGCGAATTTGTTCTGGCACGCGACGAATTCCGGAGGGCGGGCAAACTGGCTCCCGGGAAAGACCTTCCTCTCGCGGCTTTGGAACTTGCCGATATCCAGCAGAATGGCCACAAGGACACCCTTCAGCAGCTACGTCGCAATTTAAAGCAGAAGGGCGATAGTGCGATCCTGTCTTACTTGCTGGGCTCCTCGCTGATTCGCAACGGCGCGCAGCCGGGCAGTCCGGAATATACGGAAGCTCGCGCGGTCTTTCAAAAGGCGATCCGGCTCGATCCCCAGCTGCCGTACCCCTACATCGAACTGGGAAAGATGCACGAACAGGCAGGAAAAGTGCTCGAAGCCATTCCCCTTTTCGAGAAAGCGGCGGCTCTCGGTCCCCGTAATCCCTCCTCTTACTATCACCTCGCCAGGGACTATCAGAAAGTGAACCAGCCGGCAAAGGCGGCCGAGATGCTCAACAAGCTGAAAGAGATCGAGCAGCGCAGTCGGGAGTTCGAGCGCGTGGGGCTTACTCGACCGGAAGGATAGATCACAGCTCGTTTCTGGTTTGCCCAGTTCAAAACAATTCACAAGGACGATAAACCGTGCTCAATCGCCGCGATTTTTGTAGGAGCATTTTAGCCGTACCGGTCATCACGTCGGGCATTCGCTTCGCTACTCCTCCGACGCCAACCGAGGTTGCGGCAAGCGGAGGCGGGTTCCCGCTTAGCGACTACACCCCGTACGGTTATCTGGATAATCCATTTCACTGCTGGAACCTGCATCGCAGCGGAGTACTGCGCTCTTCTCCGGGCATTGGGTTCTGTTTCTACTTCCCTGCCGGCCCGGGAGGGTATTTCGACTTCGCAAAGAACGGTGTCTACGAGGCCCATCTAAGACTGGGGTTCCTGATCAACGGACGTCAGTATTGGAAGCCCGAGGACTTTGCACATGGACAGTTGACCGCCCCCTACCACAGTAAGAACCTGCAGACCTTTGCCTTCGCGCTAGACGAGACGAAGGTGGAGAGCACGTTTTTGCAGGTTGGCGAAAATTCATTGGCAACCAAGGTAGTGGTGCAGGGCACGCGCCCACAATCCGTACGACTGATGGCGGTGCTCGATTGCAGGCTCGGCGGAGCTGCCTGGTGGGGGCGCGATGGCCTGGTCGGCAGTTACGACTCAGCGATCGATGCGGTATGGATTCGCTCTTTCGCTGCAGGCAAGGTATTCACAGTGGCAAGTGACGTCTCCAGCACGGCACACTTTGTTGGAGCTGAGGAAGCCGATCTTCATTCCTGGTTAGCCTCGCCTTCCCAGATCGTAAAGGGGCCCAGTTACCATCCCGACCCGCTTCATGCAGCTCTGCTTTTCAATCTCGATGTTCCTGCCAACGGCAAGGTGGAACACACCATCGTTCTAGCGCGTGCGGACAACTTCGCCCTGGCGCGCGAGGAAGCTCACCACTCGCTGGCAAAGACGCACGAGCAGGCGGCTGCGAAGTATGCGGAGGATACAGCGTTCTGGAGTACAGCTCCCCGCCTCGAAGGCGATTGGCCGATCCACTGGAAACATGGCTGGGTCTACGACATGGAGACGCTGCGCATGATGGTCCGGCGTCCGATCGGAATTTACAAGCACGCGTGGGACGCCATGCAAATTCAGGCGCCCCGCACGGTGTTGGCGGAGAGTTCCATCGATATGTGGGCATTGAGCTACGCGGATCCGGCCGCCGCGAAGGAAGTCGTCTTTGGGTTGTTCGCCAATGCTCCCTTCGACGGTGTTCCCTGCTCTCGTGAAGATGGTGAGATGAATATGGTAGCGGCGGATGGCGCCGAATGCGGAACCTCCATCTCATGGTGCTATCCGTTCTTCTGCGCCGCTTCGATTTACGCCCGAAACGCCGACAAGCAATGGCTCGCCAAACTCTACCCCTGGCTGGTGCGATTTTTGCGCTGGACCTTGCAGAACCGGACGGATGCCGAGGGCTTTGTGATCGGAAAATGCAGCTGGGAAACCGGCATGGATGCCTCCCGGAGATTTCTCATCCACCAACCAACCGGGGGCGAGTTGATCGAGTTCCTGCGAATCGTGGAATTGCAGGCAGCCACCTCGCATGCCGCTCGAATCCTCGATCACTTCGCCGAAGTGCTCGGAGACGCAAGTTCGCGCGCAGACTGGCAGAAGATTCAACAGGTCTACGCGGCGAAGACGCAGTCGTTGTGGAAAGAAGACTGGTTCTACGACTTCGATACCCGCAACGGCCAGCTCGTCACGTCGGTGGGCCGGGACGTCGGGCAGGTGGCTCCAATCTTTTGCGGCATTGCGAGCGATGACCAGAAGGAAAAGATGCGCCCCGCACTCCAAAAATTCCTCTCGGATTCGCTGGAAGGGAGGAAGGTTGTGCCAGGAGCGGAGGACTGGCAGGACGGATTGCACTGGTCGTCCCTGGTGCTGCCTTACGTCGAGTCTCTTTGGGCCGCGGGAGAAAATGGACTCGCCTCGCAGGTAATTCAGGCGATCGCCGAGCGAGTCTACGCCAGCGTAGACCGCCGGTCGGTGGCGAACCCATCCACCGAGGGCAAACCACTCGCCTCCGGTGAAAAGCTCGGCTGGCCCGGCGTCAGTTGCGAAGTCTGGGGAGGCCATGGTGCCTACGGTGGCGAGGGTTATGGCTGGGGTGCGGTGCTTCCGGCCCACATCATCCGCAGTCTGATTGGGTTCCGCGACCCGCGCCAGGCGGACGAATTGCAGTTGGCGCCCAATCTTCCGGATTCATTCATGGTGAGTGGCAGAAGCTACCGAATTGTGAACCTGCAATACCGGGGAGCGTTGCTGGAGCTGGCGATTCAGGTTTTGGATCCGCAGCGCGTCCGGGTAGAAGGGACCTGGTCGGGATCGGTGCGAAGTGTTGCCGTAAAGGACGGCAAGGGAGTCAGCGTTGCTCTGCAGGGAACGGGATCTGCCTGGCAGTTCGAAGGTGGGAATCACCAACAATATCTTGTCCGGATTGTGGGCATCTCTGAGGCCTGAAGGGAAAGAGCACGCAATGAAATCAAGCGTTCTGATGTGCGGTTTGTTCGTATTTGTCCTTCTGCGCCCACCGGCCGGTTCAGGGGTGGCCCCCCTCAACTCGGGCCAAAACGCAAGCGGCCACCAGGGCACGCAGAAGGCGTACGAAAACCGTCCGCCACTGCAGCCGGCCGCCATGTATCTGTTGCCGCTCACCTCGATTCGCCCCAGGGGCTGGCTCGAACGGCAATTACGGATTCAGGCGGACGGACTGAGCGGCCACCTGGATGAGATTTGGTCCGATGTCGGCCCCAACAGTGCATGGTTAGGTGGAACCGGTGAGGCGTGGGAGCGCGGCCCATACTTTCTGGATGGCCTGGTTCCGCTTGCGTATCTCCTGGACGACACAAAACTGAAAGCAAAAGTGCAGAAGTGGGTCGATTGGACTCTGACTCACCAGCGCCCGGATGGCTCCATCGGTCCCCTCGCAAATCAGGACTGGTGGCCGCGGATGGTCATGCTCAAAGCCTTGACTCAGTACCAGGAGGCCACGGGCGATCCGCGAGTGATTCCTTTGATGCAGGGCTATTTTGCCTTTCAGGCCCGCGAACTGCCGAAGAAGCCCTTGCAAGATTGGGGCAAATATCGTTGGCATGATGAGCTCGTCAGTGTTCTCTGGCTCTACAACCGGACTGGCGATGCGTCCCTTTTGAATCTGGCGAAGGCGCTGCATGATCAGGGTTACGACTGGAAGCAGCAATTCGCTCACTTCGAGTACACACAAAAGACGAACCGCTCGATTCTGGAGGGACGCGGCGGCGGACTTCCCGACCGGGCGATGCAAACTCATGGTGTGAACAATGCCATGGCGCTCAAGATGTCCACGGTGTGGTCCATGGTTTCAGGTTCGGCGGAAGATCGAAATGCGATCTACCAGCAAATCAAAATGCTGGATGAATACCACGGTATTCCCAACGGCATG
>WNFQ01000606.1_pt1 | contig 24091 bp, 17 predicted proteins | sample 5400171 | NCBI WGS metagenome assembly WNFQ01 (sample SAMN13153356, study PRJNA577476) | soil metagenome | isolation source: 20 cm soil under Madrone tree | place: USA:California | collected 2016-06-14
AACCTTTCCGGCACGATCACCGACCCCTCCGGTAAATTGGTTCCGCAGGCATTAGTTGCGATCCAGAACGTTGCCACAGGGATCACCACTACCGTCACAACAAACGCGGACGGCTACTATACGGCTGCGAACTTGCTCCCTGGAGACTATCAAATCACTGTTTCTGCAAAGGGATTCGCTACTGAAGTAAGAAAAGGCATCTCCCTTACCGTGGGGGCGCAGCAGGTCATTGACCTTACTCTACAAGTAGGCTCAGCCGCCCACACCGTCGTAGAAGTGACCACGGAAGCCCCAGCCGTGCAACTCGCTAGTTCGGACATCAGCGCAGTTGTGAATGCGACCACTGTTCGCGAACTGCCGCTCAACGGCCGGAGTTGGACGGACCTCGCAGCACTGCAGCCTGGAGTCGATACAATTCAGACGCAACCGACTTTCGCGGTAGGCGCGGACCGTGGCAATCGAGGTTTCGGCCAGCAATTGACCATCTCCGGCGCACGGCCCCAGCAGAACAACTACCGCCTGGACGGCGTCAGCCTCAACGACTACGCCAACGGGGCCCCTGGTAGCGTCCTTGGCGGAAACTTGGGCGTGGACGCCATTCAGGAATTCTCCGTTCTGACCAGCAACTATTCGGCCGAGTACGGCAAGACCTCTGGAGGCGTGGTCAACGCCATTACGCGGTCGGGCACCAATTCTTTTCATGGCAGCGCCTACGAATTCCTTCGCAACAGCGCGCTGGACGCGCGGAATTTCTTCGAGGACCCCACAGCTCCGAAGGCGCCCTTCAAACGGAATCAGTTTGGCGGCGCGGTTGGCGGCCCGCTCATCAAGAACCGGACGTTCTTCTTCGCCGACTTCGAAGCTATCCGCCAGTCCAAGGGCATCGCCGTTGTCGACACTGTACCTTCCGAGGCCGCACGGGCGGGGCTGCTCTGCTCGAATCCCGCCGGAGCGGACCCTTCGAGCCCGTGCACGAGGACTCAGCTTCAGGCCAGCCTGAACACAGATGCTAACGGTGTGGATAAGAAGGCGGGAGCGTACCTCCCCCTCTTCCCTCACGCGAACGGACCCATTATAGGGAACGGTGACCTTGCCAAATTCACTTTCGCTGGTCAGCAAGTTGTGAATGAGAATTTTGTTACCACACGAATCGACCATAAGTTCTCAGATAAGGACAGCCTGTTCGGCACATACCTGTTCGATAGAACACCGTACTCGGCTCCCGATAGTATGGATAACGTCCAACTCGGCAGCCTCAGTTCTCGGCAGTTCCTTGTGGCCGAAGAAACCCACAGCTTCACCCCTACCTTTGTCAATGCCGTCCGATTTGGCTTCAACCACGAAGCTGTTAACAACGACCAGAGTCTAAGTGCAATTAATTCCGTTGCATCCGATGGTTCTCTCGGGTCTTTCGCTGGTCGAAATGCTGCCCAGGTTCAGATCAGCGGCGTGTCTCTGCTCCCTGGCGGTGTCGGAAGTTTACCAACTTACTTCTACCGCTGGAATGCCTTCCAGGTATACGACGACGCGTTTTTCAATCGAGGCAAACACGCCATTAAATTCGGCGTGGCGGTCGAGCGGATGCTCCTGCAAGCCACCGCGCTTACCGATCCGAATGGAATTTGGCAATTTGGGCCTTTGAGCGAGTTCGATCCGGCAGGAAACTTCATTCGGAGCACCTTCTTGCAGAATATACCGAAGAGATTTCAAGGAGGAATCGTCAGCACGTTATCCCCACGTGATCTTCGCCAAACGCTGTTTGGCGTCTATATTCAAGACGACTGGCGGTGGAAACCAAACCTGACATTGAATCTGGGGCTCCGTTACGAGATGGCGACGGTGCCAACGGAAATTCATGGCAAGCTTGCCAATTTGAGAAACCTTACTGACGCCAACCCCCATCTCGGCGATCCATTTTTCAACAATCCCACAACGAAGAATTTTGAGCCGCGGATTGGTTTTGCCTGGGACCCTCTCCGCAACGGGAAAATGGCTGTCCGAGGCGGCGCAGGGTTATTCGATGTTCTGCCGCTGCCTTATCAGTTCATTCTGCTGACGACACAAGCGGCTCCCTTTTTTCAATACACATCGATCAAGAATCCAGGACCTGCGACGTGCAACTGCCCACCAACACATCCGTTTTTTGACTTAGTCCTACCGCCCTTCCCCGCAAATAAACTACGCGCGACCTACACGGACCCCAGCCCCAAGCGCAACTACGTGACCCAGTGGAACCTGAACGTCCAGTACCAGCTCACCCCAAGCGTGGCTGCCATGGTTGCGTACGTCGGGTCCCGTGGCGTCCATCAGCCGTTCCGGGTGGATGACGCCGATATGGCTCTTCCAACCGTTACTTCAGCAGGGTATTTGTGGGACCCTAACGCGAGCCGGCTCAACGACAACTACGGCTCCATTCGCGGGATGTTCTACCAGGGGCGGTCTTACTTCAACGCGCTCGAGACACAATTGGCCAAGCGCATGAGTCACGGCTTCCAGCTACAGGGAACCTTCACTTGGGGCAAGAGCATCGATACTAGTTCCGCCACGGTGGCAGGCGACGCGTTTGGCAATTCCATTTCGAGCCTCAATTGGTTCGATATGAGATTGGATCGCGGACTCTCCGATTTCAATGTTGGGCGCACTCTCGTTGTGAACGGCACATGGGACATTCCCACAGCGAAGTCATTCACCGGACCGGCGAAGTGGATCGCTGATGGCTGGGAACTCGGTCTGATTCTCACGGTCAATGACGGGGTGCCTTTCACCCCTACATGGGGAACTGGCGATGACCCGGCTCTTACGCAGAACAATGACGATTGGGCCTTTCCGAACAGGCTTGGCGGTCCCGGATGCAAAACTCTTACAAATCCGGGGAACCCGAACAACTATATCAAGACCCAATGCTTCGCCGTCCCCACGGCACCGGACGCTGCGTTTTTTATTGCAAATAATTGTCAGGGTGGCGACTTGACCGCCACTCCCCCCAACCTGCAGTGTTTCAATCTTCGAGGCAACGCCGGCCGGAACATCTTGATCGGCCCAGGCATCACGAATCTGGACTTCTCCATCTTCAAGAACAATCGCATCAAGCGTATCTCGGAGAATTTCAACGTGCAGTTCCGTGCCGAGATTTTTAACATCTTGAATCATCCCAATTTTGCACCTCCCACAACTCCCGACAACTCCGACATTTTCTTCTCTGATGGAACACCAACGGGGGTAGCCGGACTGCTTTCCAGGACGACCATCCCGGAGCGGCAGATCCAATTCGCGATCAAGTTTATTTTCTAATGGTCAAGGAGGCAGCGATGGGCGCGTTCCTGACCATTCTGGCTGTGAACGCGCCCTGCTGATTGATAAATGAGGGTACCCCCAGTGAAAAAGATGCTTGTGGCAGTCCTGTGGCTGATGCCCGCGATTGGTGTATTTGCACCGTCGACCAGCGCGCAAGTGAAGCAGCCGCTAAAGTTAATGGCTACGACCCCATTGCCGGGGTTCTCGGGCGATTTCGATCACTTCGCTCTCGATCTAAAGGGCAAGCGCCTCTTTCTCACCGCCGAGGACCACAAGACCGTGGATGTCTTCGATCTCGAAGGCAAGCACCTTCAGAGCATTACGGGGTTCGGCCAGCCACATGCGGCGCTTTTCCTCCCGGACACCAACAAGCTGATCGTCACCGATGGCGATGATGATTTCGGAAGGGTTGAGTTGGTAAGCGGTGAAGATTACAAGATCCTCGGCACCATCAAACTGCCCAATGGCGTGGATAGTGCGGTATTTGACCCCACGACCCAATATTATTACGTCGCAAGCGGCGGCGAAGAATCTGCGAAAACTCATGCGCTCAGCATCATTGACACCAAGACGTTTAAGCAAGTTGGTGAAATTGCGCTTCCCGGGAACGAATCTGAAGCCATGGCCATCGACAAAGAAGGCAAAAAGATGTACGTCAGTCTTCGTGCCACCAACGAAGTCGGCGTAGTCGATCTGGCGACCCGCAAAGTTGTCGCGCGCTGGCCCATTCCGGGAGCTAGTACCGCGAATTCACTTGTTCTTGATGAAGCAAACCATCGCGTATTTGTCGCCACGCGAAAGCCGCCTAGATTCTTTGTGTTCGACGCTGATACGGAAAAAGTTGTGACTTCCCTTCCCTGTGCGCCGCTGCACGACGATATGTGGTTCGATACCGCGCACAAGAGGATTTACGTGACGGGAAGCGAAACGACGGCGGTTTTTGAGCAAAAAGATGCGGACCATTACACGCATCTCGCGGATGTTCCGACCGGGTTTCGCGCCAAGACTTCTATCCTGGTGCCTGAACTGAATCGGATGTATATCGCCGTCTCCGGTAAGGGCAAGGCGGATGCAAAGCTCGCTCTCCAGGTTTACGAACTACAGCCCTGATTGAGTCCGGCAATCAATTGCAGAAATTCGTGGCGCGCGATCTACGGGCGCATTACCGGGGGAAAGATTCGCTGTATTGCCGCTCCCGCGTTAGAACCGTCAATGGTTCGAATTCAGAATTTTCCGGAGGTTCGTACATGAAATATTCTAGATCAGGCCGCCTTGGCGTGTGCTGTGCTGCCCTGCTGCTCGGCGGTCTAGTATTCGCGACTCCCCCGGAGGGCGGCTATCACCTGCTGAGGAAACACGAACTCGGCGCAGCCCCTGGCGGAAAAGAATACTGGGATTACATCACATTTGACGCCTCTACCCGCCGTCTCTACATATCGCACAACACCGAAGTGAAAGTCGTGGACGCCGACAGCGGCGCGACCGTTGGCAGTATCCCTGATTTGAAACGAGTGCATGGCATCGCGCTCGTCCCGGATCTTGGCCGGGGATTCATCAGTGACGGTGGCGCTGACGAGGCTGTGGTATTTGACTTGAAGACTCTAAAAGTGAGCGGCCACATCAAAACGGGTGGAAATCCGGATTGCATTCTCTACGATCCGGCTTCCAAACATATCTTTACGATGAACGGGAAGAGTAACAACGCTTCCGTGATCGACGCCGCCACAGCAACCGTTGTAGCGACAATCCCCATGGGTGGCCGGCCCGAGTACGCCGTGGCTGATGGCAAGGGCATGATTTACGACAATATCGAGGATAAAGACGAGGTCGTAGCCCTGGATTCCCGCGCGAACACCGTCAAAGCCCGCTGGCCCATCGCTCCCTCAGGCGGGGCCACCGCCATGGATATGGACGTCCAACATCGCCTCCTCTTTATCGGCGGGCGCAACAAGCTGCTGGCCATCATGAATGCTGACAGCGGGAAGGTTCTCCAGACGTTTCCTATCGGCGATGGCGTGGACACAAATATTTACGAGCCCGAAACAGGTTTGCTCTTTACCGCCACTCGCGAAGGCACTCTCCACGTCTTCCATGAAGACACTCCCGGCAAATTCAGCGTGGTAGAGAACGTTAAGACGGAATTTGGCGCTCGCAACATGGCGCTCGACCCCAAGACGCACCGGCTTTTCATTGACACAGCGGATTTTGCTCCTGCTGCGGCACCCACCGCGGAGCAACCCAAGCCCCAGCCCACGCCTGTTTCCGGGACGTTTCGATTGCTAGTCTACGGCCGCTGAGCGCATGCCCGCTGCTGCTTTACTGGATCAAGAATGTGACATCGCAAAATAGAAGTGCACTAAGCTTGGCTCTATTCGCTGCCCTGGGTATTTTTGGGCTGCAGGCCGGGGTGACCGGTGCGTCTGCTTTGCGCTATCTCGCGAGCCCGATGCCGGTTCAAGAGTCGCAATCGAATTCACAGCAGCCGGCGGCAAGCGCGCAACCGCACTCTCCCCTCAACTACGAAGAATACCGCACTCGAATTGAGCCGATTTTTCTGAAGAAACGCGACGGCGGAATCCGCTGCTATGATTGCCATTCCACACTAACTACGCGCCTTCGACTCCAACCGTTCTTGCCTGCCGATTCTTCATGGACGGAAGAGCAGTCGCGTCAAAATTTCGAAATCGTTTCCCAATTGGTGGCTCCGGGTGATCCGCTCGGCAGCCGTCTCTTGCTTCACCCTTTGGCACAGGAAGCGGGCGGCGACCCGGCGCACGGGGGCGGCAAATTCTGGAAGTCCCAAGAGGATCCTGAATGGCAAATGCTCGCTGCCTGGGTTCGCCACAGTTCGCTTGATACGACTGGAATGCAACCGGCTTCTCCGGCGGCGGACGTCCTTAGTTTCCAAACATTTGCATCGAGAGTCGAACCTGTCTTTTTGAAGGAAAGGCCTGGACACGCCCGCTGCTACGGTTGTCATTCGGAGTACAACAGAAACTTCCACCTGGAGAAACTGTCCCCAGGCGCTACGAATTGGACCGCGGAACAATCTCAGCGCAATTTTAAAAACATTCTCCAGCACGTTGTCCCCGGAGATCCCGGTGCAAGCCGGTTGCTGATCCATCCGCTGGCGCCCGAAGCGGGAGGTGATCCGTTCCATTCCGGCGGTTACCAATTCCAGTCCCAGAATGATCCCGACTGGCTGACCATTGCCGAATGGGTGAGAAGCGCGCGAACAGAAACCAACCCTGCCTCATCGCAAAAACCCGTAGCATTCATCTACGTAACCAATAGCGCGGGAGACACCATCGATGTTATCGACCCCACCCTCAATACGGTCGTCCAGGTGATTCATGGCATAGAGCTGCCCCATGGAATCACCTTTTCTCCCGATGGCGCTCGCGTCTATGTCAGCAACGAATCGGAAAGCGTCCTCGATGTCGTGGATCGCAAAAGCGGTGAGATTCTGAAGAAAGTGCCCCTTAGCGGCAGGCCAAACAATATCGCCATCACCAAGGACGGCCGTCGCATGCTGGTAGGCATTCGCTCGCCGCAGGGTGCCCTCGATGTGATCGACACAGTTTCAATGACCCGTGTCAAAAGCATTCCGGTCGATAGTATCCATAATGTTTATGTCATCCCTGACGGCAAGTATGCGGCCAGCGGTTCCCTGGAAGGTCAGTCAGTTACAGTGACCGATCTCCAGACTGATAAAATCGCATGGAAACTGAATTTCGACCACCCGGTGCGCCCCATGGCCTTCGAGGTGAACCCTGACGGATCCACGCGTCGTATTTTCGTCCAGCTTTCCAACTTCAACGGATTCGCCGTCGTGGATTTTGCGAAGCGCTCTGAAGTAGCCCGAATCACGCTCCCGAATGAGCCCGGCGGATTCGGCATTGCCGAAGGCCGCGTGAACACACCTGCCCACGGCATAGGGGTCGCTCCCGATGGTAAATCATTGTGGGTGAACAGTACTCTCGCCAACGCCGTATTCGAGTACTCGCTGCCTGATCTGGTGTTGGTTGGTCACGTCTCCCTACCGCTCGTTCATCCGCTGGAGCACACGCCAACAGGCTCCGTTCCCGAGTGGATCACTTTTACTCCAGACAGCAAGCGTGTCTATATCTCCAACTCTGGAGGTCGTTCGGTATCCGCCATCGACACAAGAACTTTGAAGCTTGTCGCGGTGATCCCGGTGGGAGAAGTGCCCAAGCGGATCAACACCTTGGTATTGCGCTGAACGCGCGAGCGCAAGCATCCTGACTGCCCAGCTCGCGTACTTTCTATGGAATCACATCGTAAACCAATATTTTAGCCTCTTCGATGGTTGCTTCCTTTGATTGGGGGATGGGAGGTACCAGGATGACCAGCTTCGGGATCGCCGCGTAAAACCGCTTGAGTTCCGTCACCAGCAGCGTGGTTTTCGCAATCGGCCCGGTCGCCACTCTTCCCAAGCGATCGTAATGGTCAGCGTCAATTTGTTTGAACACTTCCACGAAACCGGTTGTCCCGGTGTAGTAGATGCGTTTGCTCGGCACGTCAAACACGACTTCGTCCACGCCACCTTCAGTGTCGATGGCATCGATCACTTTCCCGCTGTCCGAATCCATCACTACGAGTTTGCCTGGTTTATATATGTGCGAGCGCTTGACCCGGCTGCCGATAAACAGCCGGTGGTGGGCCGCATCCATGTCCACCGCATGCGGCTCCGGCCCCCCGGTGATGGGCCACATGGCGGTCACCTTGCGTTTTTCACGATCAATGACCACCACCTGGCTGGTGTCGCCCATCACTACAAACATTCTTGGCGAGCCCGGATCGAGCACCAGCCCTGCGGGATTCAGCCCCTCGACCTCAATGCTTCCCGCGAGCTTGCCGTTCTTTATGTCCACAATTTCGATCGAACCTTTCACGCCCTCTTTTTTGAGGCCATCGGCTCTGTCACCGAGATAAAATAAGTGGGTGGCCGGATCATAAACGCCGTTGTCCGGCACTCTTCTCGAATCCTTGTCCAGTTCATGTCCCGTCAACGGGATGTTCTTGACGAGCTCGTAAGTATCTCCGCTGAATGCTTTGCAGGTTGCATCTCCGTCGTCCACCCAGATTTCATTCGTCTCGGGAAGATAAATTGTCTTGCGCGGATCTCCTCCGAATCCAGTGATCGTGTGGATCACCTTGCCCGCGCGCAGGTCCACGACCTCAATCGTCCTCTGGTGCTCGCCAGGAACGAACAAGCGCTGGCCTTTTAGGTCCACGGCCATGTGGTCGAAGTAACCTTCAACATTTGGTAATGGGATGCTCTGGATTTGTTTCAGCGGCGCGCTCGTCTGGCTCCTTGCTGCCGGAGTCAAGACCACACACAAAGCCCAGAAAATTGCTGCGTGTCTTTTCATCTTTCGCTCCTCGACTGAAATTTCCCTGCATTTGCTCTGCACGAGGTAAAGCTTGCCACTAAAAACTAAGCCCGCCCTTCAGCCTCGTTGAAGTACCGGCCGAAGTTCGCAGATATCCTTCACGTTCTCGAGAACCAATACCTTGTCGATCAGCGCCGCACAACTTGCGCTTCCCAGGACCGGCGCGATCAGGTCGCGCGCTTTCGCAACCACTTCCTCGCGCGGCATTGGGTTCTCGGCGGTCCCTCGCACATCCCGGACCCACTCGTTCATCTGTGTGCCGTCCGCGAACGTCACCTCGACAATAGCCTCGCGCCTGGGCCGGCGGGCATCGATCCGCGGGTCGGCCACCACGACTACTTTGGCCCGCTGCTTCAGCACCGCAGGATCCTTCATGCGCGCTTTGTCGTGAGCCGACCTGAACGTGGCCGTCCTGTCCAGCAACATCACCGCAACCAGGTGCTCCGCACAGATGTCCGGCATGTCGCGATTGCTTACTGTATTGGCCTCGTCGCTGGCGATCCTCACAACAACTTTCTTCACATCGTCAGCTGTGAATGAGCGCTTCTGAAAAAAACCCGCCAGCGCATCGAGCGGAGCTTGGATGGGTGACCCCACCGTCCATTTCTTGATGTTCGTCCTTGTTATCTCGTAGCGTTCCCCAAGCTTTTCGACCAGTTGCGCCGGGTCGGCCTTGACGACGCCATTTTCCCGGGGGGCCAACGCCTCAAAAAAATTGTCAGGGCCCGAAAAAATGTCGTCAACACCTGTCCAACCCGAGCGAATCAGCATCGCCGCGGTGACTCCGCCGGCCGCAGGTTTCCCCCCAAATAGGAAAGCCTTCTCCATGTGCTCCGCGTCGCGGCTCCACGCTCCAATTCCCGATGTTTGTTGAGCGCTGTAATCCAGCAGCAAACGCATCTGCTGGGCACCAAGACCCGCAGCGCACCCAGCGGCCGCGCCGGCCCCAAAGGCAGCAACCGTGCCATGCGTGCTCCTGTGTGTCGCCGCCTGGTAGCCGGGACCACCCATGCTCATCGTTACCCGTGTCCCGACATCATAACCAAGCGTCACGGCGCGCACGAACTGCTTTCCACTGATTCCAAATTGCTCGCCGGCTGCCAGCGCCGCGGGAACCACGGAGACGCCGGGATGCGAGCGGGACGGACCGTGAGAATCGTCAGTCTCGTCAGCATGAGCCAGCACTCCATTGGCCAGCGCCGCCTCGATGGGACCACACACGATGTTCGAGGCCACTACCGTCGCAACTTCTTTACCCCCATAGGCGCGCACAAACTCTATGGCTGCGCGTCCCGGGCGAATCTCAGAGCCGGAAATCATCGCCCCCAGCGTGTCCAGAATGTGATGTTTGGCCTTTTCGACCACTTCATCCGGTAGTGCTCGCTCAGCCGCTTCGCTCATGTACCTGCTGAGCTTGTCCATAACCGGACTCACGCCCTGTGCCGCACTTTCTTGCCTTGCCGCTGCTTCTGTTGCCAGAAACTCGGACGGAATAATCGTAGTTGCGAATGTTAAGCCGGCAAGTCCAAGCATGTTCCGGCGCGTCAAAACTGGCCCGCCATTCCCTGCCGGCTCGTCTTTGTGTCCGCCTTGTTCCATGCGTGTTCTTCCCCTCCGGCACTATGCGCTAGAGTGAATTTGCTAAAGAATGCAGGCGCACAACGGACCCAAACCGCGCAACTGAAGGTATGTCATTAACCGAATCAAATACCTGAAAACAGTATTAATTCTTCTTTAGCTCAAAGGGACACATTTCGTCCACGGCAGATCACCTAGGGTTCCGTCAGCGTCCTCATGACACGGTACAATTCGCCTTTTGCCTCGAATCCCACACCCGGAATCTCCGGCAGTTTGACATAGCTGTCCTTGACTGGTATTCCATCAGCAAATCCACCGAACGGCTGAAAAATACCTGGGTAGGATTCGTTGCCCCCCATTCCCAAACCGGCGGCGATGTTCAACGACATCTGGTGTCCACCGTGTGGAATGCAGCGGACTGGCGACCATCCGTAATCCTTGAGCATGCCCAAAATTCGAAGGTATTCGACCAGTCCGTAGCTCAAGGCGCAATCGAACTGCAAAATGTCGCGATCCGGCCGCAGTTGCGCGTAGCGAATCAGATTTCGGGCGTCTTGCATGGAGAATAGGTTTTCCCCCGTGGCCATTGGTCCCGGATAATGATTCGCAAGCTTCGCTTGCAGCTCAAAGTCCAGCGGGTCGCCTGGCTCCTCATACCAACGAAGATGGTACGGGGCAAGCGCCTTTGCATAGGCGATGGCCTTCCGCAAATCAAATCGTCCATTGGCATCCACCGCCAATTGATCCGAACTTTTCAGGATTTTGAGCACCTCTTCAATTCGTCGCAGGTCCTCCGGAAGAGGCGCACCACCGATTTTCATCTTCACCACGGAATATCCGAGATCGAGATACCCTTGCATCTCCTTCTGTAGTGCTGACAGATCCTTCTCCGGATAGTAATAACCGCCCGCCGCATAGACGAAGATTTTGTCGTCGAAGACTCCTCCCCGAAAACGGTTTGCGAGTAACCGGAAAAGCGGCAGCCCCGCGATCTTCGCCACCGCATCCCACACCGCCATATCCAGGACCCCTACCGCCACTGATCTTTCGCCATGTCCTCCAGGTTTCTCGTTACGCATGAGCGCGTCCCAGATTCGCATCGGATCCAGGTTTTCGCCGCTTTCGTCGACCAGCGTTTTCGGATCTGCCGCTTTAAGCCGCGGAATAAAACGATCGTGCAGCAGCCCGCTGGGCGCGTATCGGCCGTTCGAATTGAATCCGAAACCGACCACCGGCTTGCCCTCGCGAATCACATCCGTGATCAGCGCGAGAACACTCACCGTCATCTGGCTGAAATCAATGTAGGCGTTGCGAATTTGCGATTTGATGGGTACAACGGTCTCGCGGATATCTACAATCCTCACCACGCCGCCTTTCTGACGAAAACGTATTTGCTCAGATTCGCTGCAGTAAAGGCCGCAGTTCGCGCATATCTTTTACTTGTTCCAGATTTAGCACTCTCTCAATGAGGCTCGCGCATTGTGCCGTCCCCAGGATCGGCGCTATCAAATCGCGGGCCTTGGCAACAATTTCCTCGGTGGTCATGGGGTTCTTGGGAGTGCCCCGAACATTGTCAACCCGCTGCGTGAGGTGCGTTCCGTCCGTCAACTGCACTTCCACAATCGCCACGCGCAAAGGCATCAAGCGTTCTAATTGGTCATCCGGAATCAATTTCACTTTGTCGCGTTCCCGGAGCGTCGCCGGATCCTTCATGCGCCCTTTGTCATGCGCCGAATTGAACGTGACCGTCTTGTCCATCACCATCACCGCGGCCATGTGCTGCAGGCAGATATCCGGGATCTCGCGGTTGTTCACGATGGCCGCCTCATCCGTCGCCAGCCGCACGGAAACCTGCTGTACTTCATTCGAATGAAAGGGGCGCTGCTTTCCGAGGATCTCGAGAGCGTCCAGAGCCGCCTGGATCGGCGAACCAACCGGCCATTTCTTGATGTTCGTCCGCAGGATTTCAAAACGTTGGCCAAGTTGTTCAGCCAGTCCTGCGGGATCGGCATGCGGGTTGTAAGCCTCGAAGAAATTATCTTTCCCCGAGAAAATGTCTTCAACACCGGTCCATCCGGCCTGCACGATCAAGGCAGACGTGACGCCGCTGCGCGCCGTCATTCCGCCAAAGTGGAAGGCCTTCTGGATGTGTTGGGTGTCGCGGTTCCATGCGCCAAGGCCGGAGGATTGGTGGGCCGTATAGCCCAGGAGAAATCGCATCTGCGCTACGTTCAAGCTCGCTGCGCAGCCGGCGGCCGCGGCCGCTCCGAAAAGTGGCGAGATGCTGTGCGTGCTCCAGTGGCTCTCGGCTTCAAATCGCTGCCCGCCTAGAGTCATCGTGAAGCGCGGCCCAACGTCGTAGCCCAGCGCTACGGCGCGCAGGAAGTGTGTCCCGCTGATGCCAAATCGCTCCCCAGCCGCAAGCGCAGCCGGCACTACCGCGCATCCTGGATGCGATTGCGACGGGGCGTGCGAATCGTCCGTTTCGTCGGCATGAGCCAGTACACCATTTGTCAGCGCCGCCTCGATCGGGCCGCACACGATTTTCGACGCGACTACGGTCGCGACCTCTTTTCCGCCGTAGGCCCCGGCGAATTGCAGGGCCGCGCGCCCAGGAGTTAATTCCGAACCGGAAATCATCGCCGCCAGCGTATCCAGGATGTGTTGTTTTGTTTTCTCGCTCACCTCCTCCGGGAGCGCGCGGCCGCTGGCTTCGCTCATGTATGTACTGAGCCTGTGCATCACCGGGCTTACGCCTTGCCCGTTCGAATCACCGCCGGAAACCGGCCGCATGATCGCCGCTCCCGCCGGAATCGCTGCACTTGCAACAGCCATGCCCGCAAGTTCAAACAAGCTGCGCCGCGAAAGAATTGTCCCGCCGTTCTCGACCGGCCGGCGTTTGCTTTGCTCATCGTTCATGCTTTCCCCTTCCTGGGGCGCTGTTGCTATGGCTTCAACTTCTTCAAAGGTAGTCGCACGAATCGGATTAATCCGCGTGACGAGATTATGTCACTATCAAAGTCGTATTCCTGAAAACAGTATTAAATCTCTTTTAACTGCGGGATGGTTATTCGCCCATCCAAACCGCTGAAGTCACCGCTCGGGCGAACGCGTGCGCTGCGAGGCAAGATTCAGGAAAGAGCTTCGGCGCTGGGGAGCGGGCGCTTGCGGCGCCATTCATAGTCTTTGCGCAGTTTGGCCTGGTGCTTTTTTACTTGCGCTTCGAGATCGCTGAACGCTTTCTTGCAGCTGGTTCGCACGGTCGCACCTGTGCCAGTGGCATGCAGCGTTGCGGTTGGCAGAGATAAGTTCAGGGCGAAAGAAGTCTCGTCGGTGCGCGGCATTTTTGAAAAAGCGCCGTGCAATTGCACGAGATCCGGCGAGTAACTCTGCAGCAGTTTTTCAAGTTTAGCTATGTGACGCGCGACCTCGGTTTCGACTGATTTGTGCGACTCGACATGCTTGTAATTGATGGTGAGTTTCATGTGTGCACCTGTAGGAAAAGCTGAGAGGAGGGAGGGAGACGCGAATCTGCTTCTTGCACCGCATCGTGGAAAAGCATAGCAGCAGGAGAAGCGGGGAGCAACCGCGACCCGACGATTGGTAATTGCTTGCGTTGACACTGCTCCTCCCTTCCCTCTACTCTGCTTGCGGTGCAAATGTCTTGCGCCACCTCATGCGGCAGCGCAAATCAAAAACTAAACGGTCGTCGAGGGCTGCCAATCCTTTTTCCAGTCCAGGGGCTCCCAGTTCTGGTGCTGCAAGTCCCGGCGCTATCGATACCGGGACGGCCAACCCTGCGCCTGCAAGCATTGTGCGCGTGGGCCCCGCGGGCTGGTCTTATCCCGATTGGGCCGGCTACGTTTATCCCTCTCGACGCGCAAATGGATTCCACGAGGCGGCTTATCTCGCGGAATTTTTTGACACCATCGAGATCAATACTTCGTTTTACCAGCCGCTGCGCCCGGACCACACGGCGCAATGGATCGAACGCGTGGCGGCCAATCCGCGCTTTGTGTTCACCGCCAAACTCTGGCAGCGATTCACACACGACGTAAGATCGGTAACATCGAGATCCGCGGCGGAGGATGAGCGCGCCGTTCGCGCCGGCTTCGATGTACTTCGCGCCGCAAACAAACTCGGCGCCGTGCTGTTGCAATTTCCCTTTTCGTTTCATCGCACTGCGGAAACTGTTGCGTACCTCACGGCGGTATTGAAGCGGTTCGCCGACTATCCGCTGGTGGTCGAAGTGCGCCACGGTTCATGGGATGCTCCCGAGACGCTGGAATTGCTGCGCACCAGCGGCGTCAGTTTCTGCAATATCGATCAGCCCATCATCGGGCGATCCCTGGGGCCGTCGGCTCAGACTACCTCGGCCGTCGGATACGTGCGGCTTCATGGGCGGCGCTACGACACGTGGTTCAGCGACGATGCGACAATTCCCGCACACGAACGATACAACTATCTTTACACCACAGAAGAACTTGCGCCGTGGGTTACGCGCGTCCACAAAGTCACGGAGCGGGCTGGCGGGACCTTTGTCATCACCAACAATCACTTTCAGGGAAAGGCAGTGGTGAACGCCCTGCAGCTCATCAGTATCTTGAAGGGATCGAAAGTGAAAGTTCCTGAGGCGCTCCGCCGGCATTACCCGCAACTCGAGTCCATCGCCGATTCTCCTCCCGCCGAGCCGATGCTGTTTCCTCTGGGGAAAGGAAGCAAGGATGTGGGGAGGTAAGAACGGCTGGAAGAAGTCCATGGTCGACGGTTGAAGGTGGAAAGGAATAGGAATTGACGCGGCCTACCAAAGGGGAGCTACTGGCTCTTCCTTGAACACTGTGGGAGGGCCACCCTGATTGGAGAGGTGGATGACATTCAAAAAGGGTTTGACCTGCGGATCGTAGGTCACGGTAATGCCTCCACCCCTCCCCGGCCACCCGGTCCGGCCATCGTGTCCACTTAAGCCATCGCTCCCACTCCGTCCATTGGGCGCTCCGATACCTCCGGAGCCACCTCGACCGCCACGGCCGCCCCTACCCCCCGACCCTCCTGGACCTCCATCCGCCTTCACCGTTAGTGAACCTCCCTGAGGATCCACGAGGAACAGCTTCTGCTGGCCAACCGCGGATACACTCAATTGGAGGAGGCGTGGGCTCCCAGACTTGAGCGTCACACGGACTTGCACAGGCGGCGCGTCTCCTCCAGCCCCTCCGTTGTCGCCTTCGGAGCCAATGCTCCCGTTTGACCCGTCGCCGCCCGGGGAAGGATTATTGGGATCGATGGAACCCATGCTCCCGCTTGTGCCGTCCATTCCAGCGCGGCCGTCCATACCGCTGGAACCGCTGCTGCCGGAGAAGTCTGAGATGAACTTGTGGTTGTACCGAATGGGAATGTCGAGATCGGTGCGGATGCCCGGATGGCTGGGCACTGTGACGGTGACATGTGCCACCTTCCCTTCGCTGATTCTGGGATCCCCCGGAAGGGACGCAATACCTTTCTGATTGATGGTCACGACACTGGCCGATACTTCGAGGTCCTTCCACATCACCTTTCCCTGGCCTTGCCCTTCCGTCACCAATACCTTGCCGTCCGGCGCCGTCAATTGGACCACCAGCGGCAACTTCTGCCCGGGCGCGATTCCCTGGCTGTTACTCAGGTTGGCCTGTATGGACGAGATGGGAGTCTTGTCCAAGTAAACTTTCATCCCCAGCTTGACTCTCATGGCCGTGCAGCCACTCAGCGCAAGCAGGGAGGCCAGCGCCAAGCGGGCTATCCCGCTTGTGCTCAGCAAATGTGGAATGCGGATTTTGGCAAGTATGGCCAATCCTCCTCGATGTGGAGCTACTTATTGGAACGCACGAAGATGGAGGAAGAGGTACAGCTAGAAGCATCCAAAGTGCCTTGGAAGTACGGAAGATAGAATAACAAAGCATCTGACATAAAAACAAAGAGGCTAGCGAACTGCGAGGCGAAGTAGCCCACCTTTTTCGCGAACGGTCATCTGGGAGCAGAAGGCGAACAAGAACCAAACCCGAAAAGGTAGGCCACACTCGAAAAACACAGAGTCAAAATCGTCTCAAGACACTAAGGATGCACTCGCCGATTTGTCTTCTGGGGAGAACAGGAAAGGGCCCACACGCAAAATCCGGGTATGTGCCAACCACCTGTAAACTCCAGTCTAGGGTTTTGCGGCCGATGCCGCTTGGACGGCGATTGCCTGAGATCTGCGGAAGGCGTCAAAATCCGCCCAGACGTGCTGCACAGTTTTGTCGTCAAAAGTCTTCACCGTAGGATCGCCGCCCTTCGAGGAAAAGATTTGCATCTTCACCTGACCGCAATCCGGATTCACGGCGTCTGGCGAATATATATACACTCCTTTGTAAGTGGAATCGTCCATCTTTACCAACCGGTTTTGGACCGATATGGTTACGGGAACCCTGCCAGGATGGATTGGCTGCACTTCCTTGTCTCCACAAAACAGCTTCATGGTCTGGAAATCGGTCTTGAACTTGAGTTTTGCGGCCGAATTGAGGCTGAATGAGCGCCCGAACGCCGACCCGAGGCCTTCCTTGGCCTTGGGCATCACATATATGGCGAATACTGCCGGATGCACGCCCGCTTCCTCTTCCCACTCCTTAGGCTCCTCAGCACCGCTTGCGCTCTCATCCGCGCCTTGTTGTTTCTTGTTGCGCTTATTATGCTCGCGCTCGGCCTGCAGCCGCCGCTCCTCCTGCTCGCGGTAATCCAGAGGGGGAGTAGAAAGAGCGATATTGAAATCTCCCGTGGCGAAATAATATGGGCGCGGATCGTATTTTTCCGCCCGCAATGCTTCCTTGAGGCCTTCGATGGGGTAAGGAGTTAGAGGCTCGACGGGAAGGAGCACACCAGGCGGCGGAGTGCCCGTGGTTTTGGCACGACGCTGCTCGAGAAGCGCGAGAGCCACTTCAATACGGACAATGCCGGACACGCCGGGCCCGCCTTCTCCGCGCGTGCCGAAGGTGGTCAACCCAATGACCTGTCCCGCGGCGTTGAACAGCGGGCCGCCGGAACTGCCGGGGTTAATGTTGATATCGGACATGATGGTGTGTTGCTCGACTTTGCTGACGATGCCGGTAGTGATGATCTTATCGAGGCTGAGCGGGCTGCCGATGGTGAACACCCGCTCGCCTTCCTGGACAGAGGTTCGGCCGCTCGCAGCCCGATACAGCGGCGCGGGTGAAGCGTTTGGCAAGGCGGTCATGTTTACCGACAGCAATGCGATGTCCTTCTGGGGATCGGCGGCAATCAGCTTGGCCGCGATTTTGTGCGTCCGGTCAAACTGCACAGCCAGATACTCCGAATTACCTACGACGTGCTGGTTCGTCAGGATGAGGCCCTTCGCGTCCACGAAGAATCCCGTGCCGTGCCCCGATTCGCTCCTCACGGTAACTACGGTGTTTTTCAGCCGCTTGAACTGCTCGGTGAGGTCGTTCGTGGCGGGCTTTGCCGAGGATGCGGGAGCAGCAAGCTCCTCCACTTTGGCGTTGTCATTGGTTAGGTCAATATTCTGCTCTCCGCCCGAAAGTGATACTTGAATGTTCCAAGAAAAGCGCTTACCTCCCAGCTCGGCAGGCTTAGGCGACGAAACCGTGTAGCGCCCAGGCGGAAGCTGTGCTTCCGCGGTTCCCTCCAGGCTGGTCTTCACCTCCGCGGCCTTTCCGCCGCTTTTGAGAGAAACCAAGAAGAATGGCACCGGCTTCTGACTGAGTTCCTGGTCCACGAGGATCACCCGGACGCGAACTCTTACCAAATTGGGCTGTGCAAACGCTGCGTAAGCAGACAAGAGTCCGAACAAGACCACCGATAGGTAGCGTTTCATGACCTGCCTTTCGACGTAGGGAGTGATTCTTCTATGATCGGCCCGGATCGGCTGCATTTCAACAGCGGCAGAGAGCTCGGATTCCAATGAGTTAATCTGAGGCCTGTGTAAAACCTGGCTAGAACGTTGTCTAGCAAGGGGACCGCGGCCTGGTTCCGGTATCAGCGGACGAACGGATAAATTTCGTCGACGATCCAGTAATTTTCGAAAAGAATGGCAAAGAGCGTTCCCATCACCCACAGTCCCCAGCGCTGACGTCGCAAGGCAGTGCCAACGGACAGACTCTGCATGGGAATGTCCACAAAGTAGGCGGCGCAGTAGCAAACATTGGCCAGCACGGCAAGGACGGAGAGGAGCAGAAGCGAATGCAGCGTAAACGCCGGGTGGAAATGGGGCCAACTCGCCACAATCCAGACCACAACGACCACGGCGAGGACAAAGTTATAGACAAGGCGACGTGGCTCCCAGAACCGGATGGCGTCAGTTAAGAACGCGCGAAACTGGCCAGATGGGGATTGGCCAAGATCCTGAGATTGACCTGGGAGTGCGGTATCCATCGAGAGACCTCCGGCCGCCCAAGGGAGGCGCATGGGAGTAGGATACCCCTGTACTTCTTGCTGTCAAGTACTTTGTTACGTGAAGTAGATTCCTTTGCGACCACGGACGGCCACTAAAGATGCGGACAGGAAGAAAGATGGCAGTCCGCGCAAAAGCATCATGCTAAAACCCGGCCACTACACAAGACTAGCTTCGACAGCTGAAGCCTGTGCCACTGGAGATGCAGAGAGGAAAAGATGGCGCCTTAAAGGGACGGCGCTACGCGACCCCAACGAGAAACGTTGCGCAAGATTGTGACATCGCCCTTAGTGGGTGGCGGAGGCGGCTGCTTTGGATTTTCCGTTTTTCGATTTGGGCGCCTTGGTCCAGCCGCCGAGATCGAGGGCGACGGACATGCAGGCGTCACGCAGTTCATCGGCGAGATTGCGATCGAGGAGGGCGCGAGCGACGACCATCCCGCCGATACATAGCGAAGCAATACCTTGTGCTGTGGCGCGGCGAGGGCGGCCATTCTGGATCAGGCTGCGCTCTAATACGCTGACCATAGATTTGAAAACGGTCTCGAAAGCGCTCCTGGCAGCTTTGCCGCTGCGCGCGACGTCGGTGGGCAAAGCGACCATGGGGCAGGAATCCTCGACGTTTTCAAAATGCTGGCGGGAGAGATAGGCGCGGACGACCTGCGACCCGACGTCGCCGGAGGAGAGATCCACTTTCACGCCTTCCCAACAACTTTTCCATTCGGGGTCGGTGAAAAAGCAGTTGAGCACCTCGGCGTAGAGATCGCTTTTGCTATTGAAATAGCGGTAGAAGCCGCCGTGGGTCAAGCCCGCGCCGGCCATGATCTGGTGGATGGAGATACACTCAAAGCCGTGGCGATTGAAGAGCTTGCGCGCGCTTTCAATGATGGCTTTCTTGACTACCGGGCGATGGCCAGAAGGATACGGCATGGGGGCTCCTTGCTCGTGGCGCTGAGTATGCCTCGAAGGATGGTACCTTGCCAGCAAAAGATTATCTTGAACATATTTTGGAGGGGTGGTCTGATGCGTTGCGGTCGAGGGAAGACAAGATGGAGGACAAAGATGAGCGAGAGAACGAATTTGATGGCCCTGATGAATTTGCCGACACGGCGGCAAGTGATTACGGGAGTTGCAGCCGCGGCTGGTGTTTTCGCCTTGGGCTCAACGCGGGCTTGGGCTGGAGCCGAGGAGGAGGTTTCCCGAACAGCGGAATCCATTCACATGGAGCCGGTGTTCAAGGCGAGCCGGAAGCGCGTGTATGAAGCGCTGACGGAGACAAAGCAATTCGACAAAGTGATACGCCTGAGTGCGGCGATGAAGTCCGGGATGCCGCCGGACGCCAAACCGACGGAGATCAGCCGTGAAGCGGGCGGCGCGTTTTCGCTCTTCGGCGGATATGTAACGGGACGGCACATCGAGCTCGTGCCGAACGAGCGAATCGTCCAAGCATGGCGTGCGGGAAGCTGGGATCCGGGGGTTTATTCGATCGCGAAATTCGAGCTCGTGGAGCAAGGCGGGGGGATCAAGATTGTCTTTGACCATGGCGCTTTTCCCAAGGGCGATGGGGAGCACCTAGCGGCAGGATGGAAAATGAATTATTGGGAGCCGCTGGAGAAATTTCTGGCGTAGAAGTCACCCCACAAACGTAAGAAAAGAGTATGGCGGCGTAAAGCCGGCCCTAAGGGCGCTGACCACTAGACGATTCGGCGAGGCAAGAGCGGATTGAGGTGCATGGTGAGGTCGTAGACAGAGACGCCGCAGGCTTCGGAGACATCCTCGGGACGCGAGCCGGACTGCGAGTCGAAAAAAGTGGCAACGTCACCGATCTTCACGCGCTCTTCCCTACCGATCTCCACGATGCTGTGGCTGGCGGAGACGGAGGCGACCACAGGATAAAGATCGTTGTTGATGCGGACTTTGGCGCCTTTGTCGCCGTTCAGCGCGGCGAGGCGCGGCCAGCCGTCGGCGTGCCCGACGGGCAGTGTGGCGACCCAGACATCCTCCTTGGCCATGTAGGCGCGGTTGTAGCCAGCGCTGTCGCCTTTGCGCAACCTCTTCACGTAGATGACGCGGGCCTTCAGACTGATAGCGGTACGGAGATCCATGATGGCGGTGTGGCGAAACTCGTTTTCGGAATAGATGCCGTAAATCGCCATTCCCGGGCGCACCATGTCGAGAAACGCCTCGGGATGCTGGAAGAGAGTGAAGCTGGAAGCGGCGTGCTTTTTTCCAAGAGCGATGCCGTCTTTCTCGAGGGAAGCGCAGGTTTCGTGAAAGCGCCGAAGCTGCTCTTTGTCAAAGTCGGGATCTTCGGTGAAGGTCATCATGGTGCCCTGAATGCTGACGGACTTGCGGGCAGCCAGATCACGGATGAGAGGAGCTGCTTGGTGGTAGGGCACGCCGACTCGGCCGATGCCAGTGTCAATGCAGACATGGAGGGCGACGGGCTTTTGCGTTTTGGTGGCGACCTTGTCGAGGGCCGGACCAAGCGGCGTGTAGATCATGGGCATGATGCCGCGGGTGGCGGCATCTGTGAGATTTTGCTCGTCGAAAGGGCCGAGGAGGAGGAGGGGCTTGCGAATGCCGGCGTCTCGCAACGAGATGGCTTCGTGGAGTTTGACCACAGCGAAGCCGAAGATTTCCGGCTGAGATTCGAGGATCTGGGCGACGTTTGCGACGCCCATACCGTAGCCGTTGTTTTTGATGACCGCGAGGATGGGACGAGAAGCGGCGCGGCGGGACACTTCTTGGACATTGTGTCGCAGATTTTCACGGTGAATCTCAATCCAGGGATCGAAAGACGAATCTTTTGAAAAGGCCGCTTCTGATGTTGGCTCTGTGGAAAGAAGGGACGGAGAAGATCCAAGAAGTGCGGGGAAGGCGAGACCGGCTTCGAGAAAGGATCGCCGCGAGGGCTTCATGGAATGGCTACTTTTTGAAAAGGTTTTCGAAGGCTTGGCGCGCGTCGGTGTGGCGCGGAGGTCCGGGGGGAGGCGCGGAGCCGGAAGCGTTCGGCTGAGTATAGGAGGTTGGCGCGGTATCTTTTTCGATGGTCATGCGGAATTCGTAGAAGGTGCAAGAGTTTTTCGCGTCTTTGGGAGAGATGCGTTCCTGAATCGGCTGAGTGCATTCGAATTGTGCCCCGGAATCGAAAAAACGGCACTGCTTACAGCAATGCAATTCGGCCTGGCACTTGGGACACGTTCCGCTGGGATCGAATCCGGGAGTAAGGACCGCGCCGCAATTGGAACAGCGCGCGCGCGTGACGGTGCCGACCATGCGGGGTGTGCGGGGACCGAATTGATCAGCGCCCCGCGGCCCCCCAGCTGGGGGCTTGCGGTCGTGTGACTTGTCTTTCTTATCTTGCTTTTCCGCGTCGCGGTAACCGCGGTGTCCGTACTTTCGATCCACAAACGCCTCCGTCCGCCAGTCTCGACGGACTGCAACGACTAGAACTCATGCTTTTGCGCTGTCGCGCTTGCCAACTTGGCTTGTATCCAATCGGATTGTTACACTCGGCCGGACGGCGCACTCAATTCCTAGAAGTTGCTTGCAGAATGGCAAACGTCCAACGAGCAGGAGATGGGACCTCTATGTTTGTAGCGCTGTGGGAGTACGAAGTCAAGCCGGGCGATGAAGAAAGATTCGAGAACGCCTATGGCCCGGGCGGGGAGTGGGTCAGGCTGTTCCGCGGCGACTCGAATTACAAAGAGACTCGCCTTCTGCGTGATGCCTTTCGTCCCGCAATTTACCTAACTTTTGATTTCTGGAATTCGCGCGAAGCTTATCAAAAATTTATGGCCGCCCACCAGAAAGAATACAAGAAACTGGACGCTGCGGGGGAAGAGCTAACTCGCAGCGAAAGGCGGGTTGGCTGGTACGAGATGGTGGAGCAGTGAATGAGTATCAAATATTTGTCGCTGTGTTCGGTATCCCCAGCCACATGGCGATGAAACCATCGGGGGCGAGATCGGGCTGGAGAAATTTCCGGGGCGTTCCTTCGGAGTCGAGAAGGGCTTGGGCCGCCAAATAACCGCTGCGCACGGCACCTTCCATCGTGGCGGGCCAGCCGGTATCGGTCCAGTCGCCGGCTAGGAACAAACGCGGGATGGCGGTCTGTTGTTTCGGGCGCCAGCGATCGACTCCGGGTTCCGGGGAAAATGTGGCCGCGGCTTCTTTGATCACCGTTGCCTTCACTAATTCGGCGTTGCGAGCTGCGGGTAGAGCCTGGCGGAGTTCCGCTAGACAGAGGTCAATAATTTCCTGACGGGACTTTTGCAGCAAATCGTACGACGCGCTGATGACCAATTGCAGATACTGTCCGGCGGGGGCGTTCTTGTCTTTTTCGTTCGCATCAGCGTAAAGCACGGTCTTATTGAAGATCCACTGGGTGGTGCTGTCTAGGAGAGTGACGAACGGTTCATCCATTACGGGGCGGTCGAACCAGAAGTGCACGCCGGTGATCGGCGCGACTTTGATTTTGTCTAGATTGGCGAGCGACAGATCGTTCTGCTTCATGCTTTCTGGCAGAAGTTCAGCCAGTGCGGTATGGGGCACGGCGAAAACGTAAGCGTCGGCTGACTCTTCGCGTCCTTCGTCGAAGCGGATTCCCGCGAGTTCGCCATTTTCCATTTTCAAGCCGCGAACGGGAGCGCGGAGAATCACTTCCCCGCCGCGACGCTCGATTTCGGATTTGCAACCGTCATAAAGATTAGCGAGCGGGACGGCGGGGACTCCCATGCGATAGCCGGTGCTGTTGGAGAGAAAAGCCTTCCAGAAAACGTCGACGCCGAAGCGTGCATCGGTGCGATGGAGTTCTTCGTCGAGAGCACTCACGAGGACAACACGCCAGAACCGCCCGATGGCGCGCTTCGTCTGGCCGCGACGGCGGAGCCATTCGAGCATGGAGACGTTACCTTGTTCCTGAAGATCAGCGGGCTTCCCTTTGGTCTTCAAGATATCGAGCATCGCACGCGCGATGGAAAGCTTGTCGAGGAGCGCCAGCGGCGCGAAAGTGGCGAAGGAGCCGGTCAGATGAAATGGCGCGGGCAGAAATCCAGATTGCATTTCTCCTTTGCGGCCTTGGGGATCGAGGAACAGGAGACGGTCGAAGAACTTGATTTTGCCGGCAGCGCCGATACGGCGGTAGAAATCGTCGAGATTCGTGCAGCAGCCAAGGGTGACGTGCTGGCAATTGTCCACGTGCTCGCCGTCGGGCAATACGTAAGACGTTGCGCGGCCGCCGAGGAAGGGACGCTGTTCAAACAGACGCACGCGCCAGCCGGATTCAGCCAGCGCGACGCCGGCTGCCAGTCCCGCCAGCCCGCCGCCGATCACGATCACGCTTTTCAAGGATATTCTCTTCCGTG
>WNFQ01000607.1_pt1 | contig 24085 bp, 22 predicted proteins | sample 5400171 | NCBI WGS metagenome assembly WNFQ01 (sample SAMN13153356, study PRJNA577476) | soil metagenome | isolation source: 20 cm soil under Madrone tree | place: USA:California | collected 2016-06-14
TGAGCCTTGAATATGACTATATCCACCAAGATCAGCTACGAAGCGGCAGGCACGCGATTTCCGGGGTGCCGGATGGCTTCGAACTGGAGCACGACACGCTCAATCGGTACCTCACCGCGGGGGTCGATTACAGCCCGAATGCCGACTGGAACATCGATTTGCGCGTACCGTACGTCATTCGAACGCATACGACCTACGGGGCGTACGATTCCACCGTACCACCACCTCCGTTGAGTGACTCCCGAAGCTCGAGCTTGGGAGACATCAAGGTCATCGGCAGCTATCAAGGGTTGCTCGACATGCACAATTTGGGTCTCCAGCTGGGTGTGAAGCTGCCGACGGGCCAGTACGGCACGGATGTTCGTTTCAGAAGCGGTCCTGCCGCCGGGTCGCCCCTCGACGCGAGCTTGCAGCCCGGGACCGGCAGCACCGACATCATCGTCGGTGCCTATTACCATCAACCCTTCGCCCGAAACTTCGATTTCTTCGCCAATGCGCAATTTCAACGCGCGGTTAGAACCAAGCAAGATCAGCCAGGCAACGACTATCGGCCCGGCAATTCCGCTACGTTGAGTTTTGGGGTGCGCTACGAAGAGAATCCGGATTGGGTGCCGCAGCTGCAGATGAACTTGCTGCACAAGAGCGTCGATCAGGGCGCGCTGGCCGACATCTACAGCACGGCGGGGTATGTGGCCTATGTGAGCCCCGGCCTCACCGCCGAAGTCCGCGGCAACCTGCATGCATTTGCCTTCGTGCAACTGCCGGTCTACAGCGATCTGGTGGGCTACCAACTCTTCCCGCACTACACCTTCAGCGTTGGTGTGAGCTATGCGTTCTGATGTGATCCCCTCGTGGCTGATGGCGCTCGTGCTTTGCGCGGGATTGCTCACGGGCACTGCGGCGCGCCCCGGAGAGCCCTCCGGCGATGTCCAGGTCGAGAACGATATCCAGGTCAAGGACGCCTGGATTCGCTGGCTGCCGGCAAACGTCCCCGGCGGCGGCTATATGACCCTGATCAACGTCGGTTCTGCGCCGCGGGTGTTGATCGGCGCCTCGAGCCCCGACTACGGAGAGGTCAGCATTCACCGAACGCGCATCCGCGAGGGGGTGAGCGAAATGGCGCAGGTCGAATCGGTCGAGCTGAAGCCGCTCATTCCCGTGCGCTTTGCGGAAGGCGGATTCCACCTGATGCTCATGCAGCCCAAGCGATCCTTGAAGCCCGGCGGCCGGGCGCTGATCACTCTGCGTTTTGCGCAAGGCCCACCGGTCGAGGTACCGTTTGAAGTCCGCGCGGGAAATTCGACATGAGCTTCCAATTCCGCACCGGCTTCGATCCGGCTTCGATTCGGCGAGCGGCCGGTACGAACTTGACGTATCCTTGTTTCGTCCGCCGGCACACGAACAACCGCAATTGACGCTCGGCTTCTAGATTACGATGGCAACGATTGGCACCGAACGCGTCTTGACGGTTCATCACTGGAACGAGACGGTATTCAGCTTCACGACGACGCGCGATCCCGGCCTGCGCTTCGAGAACGGGCATTTCATCATGCTGGGCCTGGCCATAGACGGGAAACCGCTGATGCGGGCGTACAGCATCGCAAGCGCGAATCACGAAGAGTATCTGGAATTCTTGAGCATCAAAGTCGCGGATGGTCCGCTGACTTCGCGGCTGCAGAACATCAAGCCCGGCGACGAAGTCCTGGTGAGCCGCAAGCCGACGGGTACGCTGCTCTTGCACGACTTGAAGCCGGGCAAGCGCTTGTACCTGTTGAGTTCAGGCACGGGGCTCGCCCCGTTCATGAGCTTGATCAAGGATCCGGCGGCGTACGAGCGCTTCGAGAAAATCATTCTGGTCCACGGCGTGCGATATCGAAGCGAGCTCGCGTATCGGGATTTCATCGAGTGGGAATTGACGCACCATGAATATCTCGGCGAGCTGGTCAGAAACCAGCTGGTGTACTTTCCGACCGTCACCCGGGAGCGGTTCCGCTATCAAGGGCGCGTCACCGAGCTCATCGAGTCGGGCAAGCTGTTCCAGGACACCGGAATGCCGCCGCTCGATCCCGCCCATGACCGGGTCATGATCTGCGGCAGTCCGGCGATGCTGGCGGATCTGTCCGCGCTTCTCAATGCGCGCAGGTTCGAGATTTCCGCGCACGTGGGCGAACCCGGCGACTACGTCATCGAACGATCGTTCGTGGCCCGGTAGCCGGTTCGGCTCCGCCCTGAGCGGGCATGGCTCAAATGCGGTACCGCTATCTTGATACCGGCCGGCGAAGTGGTGTTTTTCGAGCAGGCTTTCCTCCGTTTTGCGTGCGGCGCAGATCCATTGCCGACTGATGAATGAGGTGCCACACGAACCGGATGAATGGCGCCGCATCACCATCCACCTGCGCATGCTCGATCGCCTTGAAGAAAGGTACGCGCTCGTCGCTGCGGACGGTGACCCAAGGGAGACCGGCGCTGAGCAGTACGTGATTCATGAGTAGCCTTCCGAGCCGGCCGTTGCCGTCCATGAAGGGGTGAACCGTTACAAACTCCAGATGCACGAGTAGGGCACGTCCAATGGGCGATAGATCATTCCGAGCAGCCAAGCGCTCGAGCCCGCCGATCAAGTCTGGAATTTTTTTCGGATTAGGTGGCACATGGCGCCAGCCGCGCAGACCCACGCTGGAGTTCCGCCAGCCACGCAAAGCGGCCGAATCGGTAATCCCCGCATCCACCGACGGACGAAATAGTGCTTCATGAAGATCCAGAATCAAGTCGGTGTCGACTGGCGCCTTCCTTTGAGAGCGGGCAAGCACTTCGTTGAATGCCATCGAGTACCCTTGGATCGCCATCGCGGCTTTGGACTGATCCTGGTCGAGATGCGGCGCGCTGCGGCGTCGAGTTGTCGGGCTAAGGGGTCATTATTGAGCGCGCCCGCTGGTATCCGTAATAAGTGATGACCATTTCCCGTAATTATTATTAGCCATTTTGCGTAAAAATAATATTTCAACGACTCTGCGCCAACATCAGTCTCCTCCCCACGCGGTCGGATGATGCTACGATTCTTATGGTGGGCTGGACGCACCAAGTCGAATTCGCCAGCGGGTTCAGGCACTTAGCGATTGTCAAAAAGGCTTGTCACCTTTATGTCTCCTCCAATCAATGATATTTACAGCTGGCTGAGGAGATTCTGAGGGGTCCCATGGGTCCTGCTACGTATGAACCACTTTTCGCCACATCTTGAAATTCTTCCCGCACCACAGCGGGCGCTTTGGAACGAGCTGTCCGAAGTATCCCGAGAATTCGTGCTCTACGGGGGAACGGCGCTGGCGCTGCATCTGGCGCATCGAAAATCGGTGGACTTCTTCGATCTGTTTGGCAACCGCGCGCTGGATCTCGCGCAGATTGAGCGGAGAATATCGTTTCTGAAAGGCGCGAATATCATACAGCGTGACAAGAACACGCTGAGCGCGATTGTCGATCGCGGCGGCCCGGTCAAGGTGTCGTTCTTTGGGGTGCCAAATCTACCGCGACTCTCCGCGGCAGTCGTAGCCAAGGATAACGGACTTGGCGTTGCTTCCCTTCTGGATCTCGCGGGCACCAAAGCATCGGTAGTCCAGGTACGCGCGGAGTCCAAGGACTACATCGACATAGACGCGCTCATTACAGCGGGCAAAGTGGATTTGCCGCTGGCTCTGTCTGCCGCACAACGGCTTTACGGCTCTACTTTCAATCCTCAAATCACACTCAAGGCTCTCTCTTTTTTCGACGATGGAGATCTGCGGCTACTTCCTGAAGACATGAAATTGCGTCTCGCCACGGCAGCTCGCGAAGTCGACCTGGACCACCTGCCTGGTATCGACAAGTTCAGCCGTCAAATCGATCAGGACCGCGGCCACGAGTTATGAAACCTATTCCAGTCACCGCGCAAATGTTGGGTGTCGCGCCAAGAATCATCTGGTTCGAGCCGCCAGAGCGGGCGCTCGCGGACCCAGTCCGATTCATGGCGTATGCCATGACATACGCACGACACGAGGATATGAGGGTGATTCGCGAGTATGTTTCGGATGCGGATTTTCGCGAGGCGTTGGATCGCGCACCGCCGGGGATCATTGATCCACGGTCGTGGGCCTACTGGAACTCCAAGATGGGCCGTTATCCGCCGCCACCGTTGCCAAAACGGCATTTTGGAGATGGGGATGCTACGATCTCCGAAGCCACGCGGCTTGACTCATATCCGTTACATCGACAGCGTTCCCTAGAATGACCGATAGAAAAGATAAATTGATATCGCGAAAGCTATCGGTTGCACCTATGATGGACTGGACCGACTGCCACTGCCGGTACGTGCACCGTCTGTTTGCACCCCATGCCTTGTTGTACACGGAGATGATCGTGTCGACCGCTCTGGTGCGCGGCGACGCGCGCCGCCTCCTGGAGCACCATCCGGCCGAACACCCGCTGGCGCTGCAGCTGGGGGGCTGCGATCCCAAGGAGCTCGCCGTGGCCGCGCGCATCGGCGCCGCAGCGGGTTTCGCGGAGATCAATCTCAACGTGGGGTGTCCCAGCGACCGGGTGAAGAACGGCTCGTTCGGCGCCTGCCTCATGCTGAAGCCGGCTTTGGTGGCCGATTGCGTCCGCGCCTTGCGGGATGCAACGTCGTTGCCGGTTACCGTCAAATGCCGCATCGGCATCGATGATCGCGACGATTATGCGTTCTTCTCGGCCTTCGTCGACGCGGTCGGAGGCGTCGGGATCGATGCGCTCATCGTGCACGCCCGCGCGGCGATACTGGGCGGTCTGTCGCCCAAGGAGAATCGTGAGATTCCGCCGCTGAAGTACGACTACGTGCATAGGCTCAAACGGGAGCGGCCGGCGCTCGTCGTGATATTGAACGGTGGGTTGTCTCAGGCGGCGGAAATCGGCACCCATGTGGCGGCAGGTCTCGACGGCGTGATGCTGGGCCGCGCGGTCTACCATCGGCCGGCCCTGCTCGGCGAGCTGGAACAAGCCCTGATCGATCCCCAATGGCGCGTGCCGGAGCCCCAGGAGATCGTCGAGCGGGTGGTTGCCTATGCGAAGATCTGCGCGCGGCGGGGCATACGCCTGCACTCGATCACACGGCATATGCACGGCTTGATGGCGGGGCGAGAGGGCGCGCGAGCCTGGCGGCGGTTCCTTTCCGAGGTCGCGGCGCGGCCGGAGGCGGTGCCTGAAACGCTCTATTCGGCGCTTCCCATACTGAAACAGGGGATTGCCGCATAAACGGCTGAGGCGGCCCAAGGCTACGTTAAGTATAATCGCCGACCAATGGGAAAAGAAATAGAACTCGCCATCGTCTTCGCCGATGTGGTCGGCAGCACCAAGTTGTACGAACTGCTGGGCGATGCACGGGCGCGCGACATGGTCGGTGTGTGCATCGACGTGATGCGGGCGGCGACGGATCAGAATCACGGAACGGTGATCAAAACGATGGGGGACGAGGTCATGGCGACCTTCCCGACCGCCGACGACGCCCTCAATGCCGCCGCGCAGATGCAGAAGCAAATCGTCCTCCATCCGCAGCTCAAAGTGGAGGAGCAGACCGTTGCCATCCGCATCGGCTGCAACTTCGGCCCGGTGGTGCTGGAGAACCGCGATATCTTCGGCTCGGCCGTCCACACGGCCAACCGCATGACCAGCCAGGCCAAGGCCGGCCAGATCATCACCACGGCGACCATGGTCGAGCGCTTGTCGAGCGACTGGCGTGCCTCCGTGCGCCAAATCGACATCGCCACGCTGAAGGGACGCAGCAGCGAAGTGGCGCTGTTCGAGGTGCTGTGGCAGACCGAGGACATCACCAGCATGGTGCCCTCCATCGCCATCACTTCGCGCGAGCGTGAGCGGGCGAACAAGAGCCAGCGCCTGCGCTTGCGGTATCAGGGCCAGGAGGTCATCGTGGATGACGGCCGCGCGAATATCACCATCGGCCGCGCCGAGGAAAACGATCTGGTCGTGAAGGGCAATCTGATTTCACGCCTGCACGCCCGCGTGGAGATCAACCGGAATAAATTCATGCTGATCGATCAGAGCACGAACGGCACTTTCGTGCTCGGCAAGGACGGCGAGGAGGCGTTCGTGCGCCGCGATTCCATGCAGATTCGCGGCGAGGGACTGATCGGCCTCGGCAAGGCGCCGGACAGCAATTCTTCCCAGGTGATCCGCTACGTCTGCGACGAGTGAACCCGCTGCAGCGCGCGCTCGAGTTCCGCCTTGAGGGACTGCGGCACCCGGTCGCCGAATTCGCCGAAATACTTGTCGATACCGGCAAATTCCTCCTGCCAGAGCTTGGGGTCCACGGTCAGCAGTTCATCGAGCGCTCCCGGCGCGATGTCGAGGTCCTGAAGGTCCAAGTCGGCGGAGTTGGGCAGATGGCCGATCGCCGTGTCGCGCGCCTTGGCGGTGCCCTTGCATCGATCGATGATCCAACGCAACACCCGGAGATTCTCGCCGAAACCCGGCCATAGAAACTTGCCGGCATCGTTTTGGCGGAACCAGTTGACGTGAAAGATCTGCGGCGGCGACTTGAGCTTGGCGCCGACGTTGATCCAGTGCGCCCAATAGTCGCCGAAGTTGTAGCCGGCGAAGGGTTTCATCGCCATGGGGTCGCGGCGCACGACACCGACCGCGCCGGTGGCGGCGGCCGTCGTCTCCGAAGCAACTCCCGCGCCCACGAGTACTCCATGCAGCCAATTGCGTGCTTGGTAGACGAGCGGCGCCAGCGCGCGGCGCCGGCCGCCGAATACGATGGCGGAGATGGGCACGCCGCCGGGAGCATCGGCGAGCTTCGAGCAACTGGGATTGTGTTTGGCCGCGATGGTGAACCGGGAATTCGGGTGAGCCGCGGGTCCATTCGCCGGGTCGTACGGCCGTCCCTGCCAGTCGACGACCGGCTTGCCCTCGGGCAATCCTTCCCACCACGGCTGATTGTCCGCGGTCAGGGCGACATTGGTGAAAATGGTGTCGCGGTGAATCATGTCGAAGGCATTGCGGTTGGTCTTGGCGTTGGTGCCCGGCACGACGCCGAAGTATCCCGATTCGGGGTTGATGGCATACAGGCGGCCGTCCTTGCCCGGGTGCATCCAGGCGATATCGTCGCCCAGCGTCCACACTTTCCAGCCCTTGTAGCCGGCGGGCGGGATCAACATGGCCAGGTTGGTCTTGCCGCAGGCGGAGGGGAAGGCGCAGGCCAGGTAATGGATTTCGCCCTGTGGGTTCTCGATGCCGACGATGAGCATATGCTCCGCCAACCAGCCTTCCGTGCGTGCCTGCCAGCTCGCGATGCGCAGGGCGTGACACTTCTTGCCGAGCAGCGCATTGCCGCCGTAGCCCGATCCGAAGCTCTTGATCGAGAGTTCTTCGGGGAAGTGCATGATGAAACGGCGCGAGGGGTCAAGCTCGCCGGTGGAATGCAGCCCTTTCACGAAGGTGCCGTCATCGGTGATGCGCTCGAGCGCCGCGCGGCCCATGTGCGTCATCAGCTGCATGTTCAGAACCACGTACGCGCTGTCGGTGATTTCGACGCCGCATCGGGAAAGCGGCGAGTCGATCGGCCCCATGCAATAAGGGACGACGTACAGAGTGCGTCCCTTCATGCAGCCGGCAAACAAGCCATCCATCTGGGCGTGGGCTTTGTCGGGGTCGATCCAATTATTGTTCGGGCCCGCATCCTCGTGGGCCCGGGTGCAGACATAGGTGAGGTGCTCGACGCGCGCCACGTCCGACGGATGGGAGCGGGACAGAACGCAGCCGGGGTAGCTCTGTGAATTGAGCGGCAGCAGCTCCTTGGAGGCGACTAATTCGCGCTGCAGCGCCTGAAATTCGGCGTCGCTCCCGTCGCACCAATAGATGTGGTCGGGCTGGGTGAGCTTCGCGACGCTCTCCACCCAGGCGGAAACTTGCCGGTTCATCGACTCGAGTGGGGTGGCATGCTGGGGGGCTGTGGCCATGGCAGGGTCCTTCAGGCAGTCGTTATTGGTGTTAGAAGGATGACAGATGGCTGGGTTCACCGCCAAGGGCAATGCCTTAAGATGCGACAGCGCTGTCCTCGTGGCCCAATCGGCAACCCGGCGCTGGCTTTTCGGATAAGTAATTGATTGTGAATATTTTACAATGTCGGACACCATGAACACATACGTCCCGTTCGCCGGCCTTTGCGGTACCGCATTGGCCCTGACCCTGGCGGCCCTCGCCGCCGCGCAGGTCCCCGGCAGTGCGCTCGCGATACGGTCGATAGCCGAGGTCGAGGCGCGATCACTCGTGGCGGGCAAGGAGGTGGTCAAGCTGATTCCGGCCGACCGCGTGGTGCCGGGGGATCGAGTGATCTACACGCTGGAAGTGCGCAATACCGGCGCCACGGCGCTGGATGCGCCCATCGTGACCCATCCCGTTCCCGAACACATGCGCTATATCGCGGATACCGCGGTGGGCCCCGGCGCCGATGTCCGCTATTCGGTCGACGGCGGCCACACTTTCCGACGCGCCGAAGATCTCCAGGTGCTGGGGGTCGAAGGCCGGCCGCGGCCCGCCGTGGCGGCGGATTACACCGACATCCGCTGGCAACTCAAGAACAGCTTGAAGGCCAATTCGGTGGCGTTCGTACGATTTCGTGCGCTGGTCAAATAGCCGGCCCCGGAACATCGTAGGCTTAGCCTTGACGCACGCGGCGGCGAGCGACCGAGGCGGCGGTGAATCCAAGCGGCGGCAAACAACGAAGCAGCGGTGAATGAACAGCGACTATAGCGACGTTTTCAACCCCGAAGGGCCCCTGGCGCGCGCCTTGCCTGGCTACGCGTATCGCCCCGAGCAGGCCGCGATGGCGAAGGCCGTCGGTCTCGCGCTGGCGCGCCTCGAGCCCTTGATCGTGGAAGCGGGCACGGGCACGGGCAAGACCTTCGCCTACCTGGTTCCGGCACTGCTGTCGGGGCGCAGCGTCATCATCTCCACGGGCACGCGCACGCTTCAGGATCAGCTCTTTCACCGCGACGTGCCTCTCCTGGCCAAGGCCTTGGGGCTGCCGGTGAAGATCGCCCTGCTCAAGGGCCGCGCGAACTATCTCTGCCGGCATCGGTTGGAGCTTGCGACTCAGCAGGGATCGCTGCTCGGGGACGAGCGGGGGGTTGCGCGTGTCCTTGCGCGGGTTTCGCGCTGGGCCGCGACGACCAAGACCGGCGATCTCTCCGAACTCACGGATTTGCCGGAACAGTCTGCGGCGTGGCCGCAGATAACGTCGACCCGTGAAAATTGCATGGGGCTGGAGTGCCCCCAATTCTCGCGTTGCCACGTGTTCGAGGCTCGGCGCAACGCCCAGGCGGCCGACATCGTCGTGGTGAATCATCATTTGCTGCTCGCGGATCTTGCGCTCAAGGACGAAGGCTTCGGCGATCTCTTGCCGGGTGCCGAAGCCGTCATCCTGGACGAAGCGCATCAGGTCCCGGACATTGCGGCGCAGTTTTTCGGGCAGATCTGGTCGGCGCGCCAGGTACAGCTGCTGATGCGCGACATCACGGCCGAGATGGCGTCCGCCGGGGCGCACGATCCGGCCATCGCCACCGCCGTGGTCTGCGTCGATGCCCGGCTCGAGGAACTGGGCGGCGCGTTGCATCGTGGGCAGGGGCGCCATGAGTGGGCGAGCTTGCCCGAATCATTTCTGGACGTGCTGCCGGAGCTCGAGACCGCCCTCAGCGACATGGCCACCCGGCTCGAGGGTCTCGGCGCGGGCGCAGGCATCGCGGCCTGCGCGCGGCGCAGCGGAACTCTGGCGAATTCCCTGGCCGCGCTGCGCGAGCTGTCGGACGACACGGGTCTGCGCTGGGTCGACGCCAACCCCGGCGGTCTGCTCCTGCAATACACGCCGTTCGAGATTGCGGAGCGGTTGCGGGAATACGTGGAGTCGCGGCCCAGCGCCTGGGTGTTCACTTCGGCGACATTGGCGATCGGCGAGGATTTCTCGCATTTTGCCGCGAGAATCGGTCTGCCGGAATCGCGCACGGTGCGCATCGACAGCCCCTTCGACTATCCCATCCAGGCGCGTATCTTTCTGCCGCCGCACATGCCGCAGCCGCAGGATCCGCACTTTTCCGCCAGATTCATCGATGCCTGCGCACCTTTGCTCGAGGCGAGCGGCGGCCGCGCGTTCCTGCTCTACACCAGCTATCGCGGCTTGGCGGAAGGCGTTCGGGCGCTCAAGGCGCGCTTCCCAAATCCGCCGTTTCCGGTGCTGGTACAGGGCGAGGCGCCGCGCGAAGCGCTGCTGAATCGGTTTCGCGAGCTGGGGACCGCGGTGCTGCTGGCCACGGGCAGTTTCTGGGAAGGCGTGGACGTCAAGGGCGAGGCGCTGTCCATCGTCGCGATCGACAAGCTGCCCTTTGCCTCGCCCGACGACCCGCTGCTCAAGGCGCGCCTGGAAGGCATTCGCCGGCGCGGCGGCAACCCGTTCTTCGAATATCAATTGCCGCAGGCGGTGCTGGCGTTGAAACAAGGAGTGGGTCGCTTGATCAGGGACTTCGATGATTTCGGCGTGATCGTCATCGGTGACCCGAGGCTCAAGACAAAGGCCTATGGGCGGGTGTTCCTGGAGGCGCTGCCGCCGAGTCCCGTCATCGGCGACAGCACGGAGGGCGCCGCGTTTCTTGCCGATCGATTGTCGAAGCGGCGTCCGCCCATGGCGCTCGCGTCGCGGGTCACGTAAGCCATGCGCGTGCTGGCTCTCGATGCGGCGACCGAGGCGTGTTCGGTGGCGCTGCTCAGCGGCGATGAGTTGATCTGGCGGTCCGCCGAAGGTGGGCGCTCGCATGCACAGCAGGTTCTCGGCATGGTCGAGGCAGTGCTGGCGGAGGCCGAAGTTTCTCTGTCCACGCTCGATGGGATCGCCGCCAGCATCGGCCCCGGCGCGTTCACCGGGGTGAGAATCAGCGTCGCGGTGGCCCAGGGTCTGGCCTTCGGCGCGGATCTTCGCGTCGTACCGGTCAGCACGCTGGAGGCATTGGCATTTCAGGTCATTCGCAGCGGCGCGAAGCAAGCCCTGGCCTGTCTCGATGCACGCATGGGCGAAGTCTATTGGGGATGCTTCACCCCGGACCCGGCGCGCGGCTTGGGTTCGATCTCTCCGGCTTCGGTGGGGCCGCCGGAAAGTGTGCTGCTGCCGGTCCCTGGTTCGTATCGCGGGGTCGGCCGCGGCTTCAGCGCCTATCCCGCGCTCGCCGCACTGCCGGGTCTCGAGCTTGATCCCGAGGACGGTGGATCGCTACCGCACGCGCGCGAATTCGCGCGGCTGGGAGCTTTGCGCTTGGAGCGAGAAGGAGTGGATCCGGCCGATGTAAGTCCTCTGTACTTACGCGATAAAGTAGCGCTGACGGAAGCGGAACGCCGCCAACAGAAGGCTGAGGCGGAACGCCTCCAACAGGCTGAAGCGGAGCGCCTGCAACAGAAGGCTGAGTAAGCGATGTCATCGAACTGTCACAGCCGGTGGCTGTAATAGCGGGTTAACGGATTCAAGGGGCTAGGACTACTACATGACCGCCAAGCGCATCCTCATAGTGGAAGATGAAAAGGCGATCCGCGACATGGTCGCCTTCGGATTGCGCCGCGCGGGCTACGAAGTTCGAGAGGCGGAAGACTGCCGTGAGGCGCGGGCGCGGATCGTCGACGTGCGGCCGGACCTGATGTTGGTCGATTGGATGCTGCCGGACATGAGCGGGCTCGAACTGACTCGATCGCTCAAGCGCGCCAAGGACACGGAGGAAATTCCGGTCATCATGCTCACCGCGCGCGCCGAGGAGCAGGACAAGGTGGGCGGCCTCGAGGGCGGAGCCGACGACTACATTACCAAGCCTTTCTCGCCGCGCGAATTGCTGGCGCGCATCCAGGCAGTACTGCGGCGCGCCGCCCCGGCCGGAGCGGCCGACATCGTGGAAGCCGATGGCCTGAAACTCGACGACTCGAGCCACAGGGTCAGCGCCGGCGATCGGGAAATCCCCTTGGGGCCGACGGAATACCGCCTGCTGCATTTCTTCATGACTCACCCGGAGAGGGTGTTTTCGCGCGGCCAGTTGCTCGACCGCGTCTGGGGCGGTAATACTTATGTCGAAGAGCGTACGGTGGACGTGCACATTCGCCGGCTGCGCAAGGCGCTCGAGCCATATTTGCTGGAGCGGCTGGTGCAGACGGTGCGCGGCGCCGGCTACCGGTTTTCCACCCGAGAGGCATGAGGAGGGCGAGCGCACTAGTCAATGATAGCGATGTGGACTTTCGCGCTCGCGCGGCTCGCGGGCATTCTTTTGTTGGGTCTCGGTTTGGGCCTGCTGATAGGGCCTGTTTGGGTGTGGATTCTGGCCGCATCCTGCTTGTACCTGGCCTGGCAGCTGCTCACTCTGTACCGCCTCGATCGCTGGCTGCGCCTGCGCTCGCAAATCGACCCGCCCAATCTCGGGGGGATCTGGGGCGATATCGTGGGCCAGGTCATCAGGCTTCATCGGCGCAAACAGTTTCACAAGCAACGCCTGATTCAGCTCTTTCGCGAGCTGCGCCGCTCCACGGCGGCATTGCCCGACGGCGTCATCATCTTGAGCACCCAGCGTGAAATCGTCTGGTTCAACCGCCAAGCGGCGCGCCTGCTCGGGCTCAAACGGCCGATGGATGCCGGCATCAGGATCGACAATCTCATCCGCTCCCCGGAATTCGTGCTCTATCTGCACGGGGATGATTTTGCGATGCCGCTGGTGATCCGGCCGCCGGTGCAGCTGGATTTGTACCTGGCGCTGCAGGTAGTGCCTTATGGCGGCGGCCAGTCCTTATTGCTGGTGCGCGACGTGACCCGGCAGATGCGCCTGGAGGCGATGCGCAAGGACTTCGTCGCCAACGCATCGCACGAGCTGCGTACCCCGCTGACCGTGATTTCCGGGTATCTCGACACCATGGCGGATGACCCCTCCATTGATCCCGCGTGGTTCGGACCCATCAAGGATATGCGCGCACAGGCACAGCGCATGAATGCCATCATCGCCGACCTCCTGGTGCTGTCGCGCCTGGAGTCGACGGACGGCGAGGTGGCCCGCGATGCCGTCGATGTGCCGAACATGCTGGAGCGATTGCATCGGGACGCTCTCGCCAGCGCCGATCGGCCGCGCCACGTGATGCTGGAATTGGAGTCGACGGCCGGGTTGTTCGGTTCGGCGTACGAGATCGAATCCGCGTTCACCAATCTGCTGGTGAACGGGATGAAATACACCCTGGCAGAGGGCACGGTGCGGATGCGCTGGTGGGTCGACGCGGAAGGAGCGTATTTTTCGGTGATCGACAGCGGCATCGGCATTCCGGCGGAACATATTCCCCGCCTGACCGAGCGGTTCTACCGCGTGGACGCGGGCCGTTCCCGCGGCGAGGGTGGCTCGGGGCTGGGCCTCGCCATCGTGAAGCACGCTCTGCAGCGGCATGGCGGCTGGCTCGACGTCCAAAGCACGGAGGGCAAAGGCAGCACGTTCACCTGTCACTTCCCGCAAGAGAGAATTTGGGAGCCGGCAGTGGACGCGGCGGCGAGCGCTTGACGTCACAAAATATCGTGCGCAGTGTTGACGCGCGCCACAATCGGATGTAAATCAATTTTCATGGAAACCGCCGATCTCACCCATCACATCTCCCGCCGCTTCAACGAAGACCTCGAAAAGGTCCGCAACCAGGTGTTGCAGATGGGCGGATTCGTGGAGCAGCAGCTGCACAAGGCGATCACGGCCTTGGTCGAGGGCGACAGCCGCCTGGGCGAGTCGGTCGCAACCGACGATTACAAGGTCAATGGCATGGAAGTGTCGATCGACGAGGAGTGCAGCCGCATCCTGGCGATCCGGGCTCCGGCTGCCGGCGATTTGCGGGTGATCGTCGCCATCATCAAGACCATCACCGATCTGGAGCGCATCGGCGATGAGGGCGAGAAGATCGGCTACATTGCCTCGCGGCTCGCCACGATGGAGCGGCCCGCGGACAAGTATCGCGAAGTGAAGCATCTCGGCAGACAAGTTGCGCAGATGGTGCACGACGCGCTCGACGCGTTTGCCCGCATGGATTCCCAGGCGGCGCTCAAGACCGCGCAGGAAGACAAGATGGTGGACGAGGAGTATGAGGCGATTCACCGCCAGTGCATCACCTTCATGATGGAGGACCCGCGCACCATCCGGCGGGCGCTCGAGATCATGTGGATCGTGCGCGCGCTGGAGCGTATCGGCGATCACGCGAAGAACATCTGCGAGTACGTGATCTACATGGTTCACGGCAAGGATATCCGCCACACCTCGCTCGAGGACGTAGCCAAGCAAATCGACGCTGCGCACGCTATCCTGCGCAGCTGATGACTTCACGCCAAGGGAATCTTCTCGGCTTTGCGGCAGCGCTGAGTTTGCTGGCCTATGCCTATTACGCCCAGCTCGTCCTGCACCTCGAGCCCTGTCCGCTGTGCATTTTCCAGCGCGTCGGCGTGTTTGCCCTGGGTGTCGTGTTCCTGATCGCGGCAGTGCACGACCCGGTCGGCTGGGCGAGGCGCTTGTATGCCTCCCTGCTCGCCTTGTCGGCCCTTGCCACCATCGGCGTTGCGATCCGCCACCTGTACGTTCAGAGCCTTCCGGAGGGCAGTGTTCCCGCATGCGGCGCATCGCTCGATTTCATGCTCAAGGTGTTTTCCTTGAGTGAGGTGCTGGTCAAGGTGCTGACCGGCTCCGGAGAATGCGCCAAGGTGACCTGGACCTTCCTGGGACTCGCAATGCCGGCCTGGGTCTTGATCGCCGCCCTGGGACTCGGAGCCTACGGCACATGGATCAATCTGAGGCGCCAGGTCCCGGTGCTGCGTTTCTGATGCCGAACCCGCGGCCAAAGTCCGATACCCTGCAATTGACGCAGGAGCTGATCGCCCGCGCGTCGGTCAGCCCCGCGGACGGCGGCTGTCAGGCGTTGATGATCGAGCGGCTCGAGGCCCTCGGATTCACGGTGGAACGTATGCGCTTCGGTCCGGTCGACAACTTCTGGGCGAAACACGGCCGCGGCGGTCCGGTTTTCTGCTTCGCCGGCCATACCGATGTGGTGCCGCCGGGCCCGCTCGATGAGTGGGCGAGCGAGCCCTTCGTGCCGGTCATCAAGGATGGTCTTTTGTATGGACGCGGCGCGGCCGACATGAAGAGCGGCCTCGCGGCCATGTTGACCGCCTGCGAGGAATTCGTGGGACGGTACCCGGCGCATCGAGGCACGATTGCATTTCTGATCACCAGCGACGAAGAGGGGCCGTCGGTCGACGGCACGCGCCGCGTGGTGGAGGTGCTGCGCGAACGCGGCGAGGCCATCGACTGGTGTCTGATCGGCGAGCCGTCGAGCGAGAGCGCCCTGGGCGACACCATCAAGATCGGCCGGCGCGGCAGCTTGAGCGGGCGTCTCACGGTGCACGGAATTCAAGGGCACATCGCCTATCCGCAATTCGCCGACAACCCGGTGCATGCCGTGGCGCCCGCGCTGGCCGAGCTCGCGGCGCGAACCTGGGACCGCGGCAACGAGAATTTCCAGCCCACCAGCTTCCAGGTGTCGAATATTTCCGCCGGCACGGGCGCGCCCAATGTCATCCCGGGAGAATTGAAGGCGCGCTTCAATCTGCGATTCTCCACGGAGCAGACCGTCGACGGACTCAAGGCCGCGGTCGAGGAGATCTTGCGGCGCCACCGGGTCAACTATTCGCTGGAATGGTTCATTTCCGGATACCCGTTCCTGACGGTCCCCGGCGAGCTGTCGGAGGCCGCCATCCGCGCCGTGCAGGAGCAACTCGAGATCACGCCGACGCTGTCGACCGGCGGCGGAACCTCGGACGGACGCTTCATCGCGCCCATGGGCGCTCAGGTGATCGAGATCGGCATGATCAACGAGACCATCCACAAGGTGAACGAATGCGTGCGCGTCGCCGACGTCGATCGGCTGCATCGCATTTATCATCGTATTTTGGAGCTGTTGCTCGCGCCCTAGCCGCAACTATTCATGTACGACGAAAGCCGGTAGGAGGCCGGATTGGGTTGGCATTTCCCGGAGCGTGCAAAACAGGATGTTTTGCCCGCAGTCTCCATGGATGGATTCACGACGGTCCGGGAAATGCCAACCCAATCCGGCCTCCGAGCATGAGAAGCGTGATCGTTCATGAATAGTTCCTGCTAGGTCAAGGATGCGGGTGTGCCGTCGGTTCGATTGAACGCTATCGGAGACAAGCGCAGCGATATGCACACCATCGTGCCGGCATTCGGTTTGCTGTCGACTCCGTAAACCCTTTTTGCACCGCCCGCCGTTCCATGATATACGACTGCCCGTCCAGTCATGGTAGGCTGTCTGTTGCGGAAAAGAGACATCCCGCCGATCAGTCGATGTAACGTGTTTGCAACAATACATTGGTTAAATCCCCAGCACCAAAACTACGAGGGAATTTGCAGTGATAAACCGAAAAACAACGCTGAGCGCCATGACGTCCGGAGCCCGCGGCAGCCGCGGCTTGGGTGCTCTAGGCAGTGGTCTGTTGTGCGCTGGTGCGTTGGCCGCAACGGGTTTTGCGCATGCGCAAAGTGCCGCCGCGCCGGCAGCCGCCCACGATGACAACCTCACCTTTCACGGCATCACCCTGTACGGAATCGTCGACGTCGGCATTCAGAATCAGACCCATGGCGCGCCCATCAGCGATTACTTCGTCGGCGGCAGCGCGGAGATCGTTCAGAAGAACAGCAATCACCCGGTGACCGGCGTTACGCCCAGCAACTTGAGCAATTCCCGGATTGGCCTGCAAGGCGTCGAGCCCATCGTCGGGGATTGGTCGGGTGTGTTCAAGCTCGAGACCTTCTTCAATCCGCAATCCGGGCAAATCGCCGACGCCCTGAAGTCATTGGTGCAGAACAGTGGCCGGTCCTTGGCCACTCAGAACACCAATGTGGATTCGAGCGCTTCGGGTCAGACTTTCATTCAGTCCTTTGCCGGATTCGGCTCGAAGACCTTCGGTACGTTCACCTTCGGCCGCCAAAACACGGTGCTTGCCGACGGTATTGCCAAGTACGACCCTAACTACGCCTCACAGGCATTCTCCTTGATCGGAATTTCGGGCACCGCCGCCGGCGGTGGCGATACCCAGAACCGCCGCCTGGATTCTTCGGTGAAGTACACCGGGACGTACGGCGTGGGCGCCGGAGCCGCGGCCCACCTGTCCGCGCAGTACAAATTCAATCAAGCCACCGGCAGTGCCAACTCGGCCGTCGAAGTGTCGTTCGGCGGGGACTACGCAGGCCTGTCGGTCGACGGGTACTACAGCAAGATCAAGGATGCGGTTGCGTTGTCGGCATTGAGCGCCACCCAGGTCGCGGGTTTGCCGGGCTTGTGCCCCAGCCCGCTCCCCACGGGCGGCAGCTGTGTGTCGGCAAGCCCGAGCAATGCGCTCGCCGCGACGATCTCGGACAACACGACGTATGCCCTCATGGGCCTGTACAACATGGGCACGCTGAAGTTCTTTGGCGGCTATGAGCACATCCAGTACGCGAATCCGGATACCGCGCTGGCCGCGGGATTCGACGTCTCTGCATACAGGGTCGCGTACGTCAACGTTCAAAGCGGCCCAACCTCCACCTACGTCAACGACAAGGTGCTGGAAGTGTTCTGGGCCGGAGTCAGGTACACGGTCATTCCGGAGCTCGATCTGGTCGGCGCCTATTACGGCTACCACCAGAACTCCTACGGCACGGGCGCCAATGCCGGGTGCACCACGAACAAGGCCGGAACCTGCAGCGGCACGCTGGATGACATATCGTTCGATGCCGACTATCACTTGAGCAAGCGCTTCGATGCCTTTGCCGGCGTGATGTACAGCGGCGTGCGTGACGGTCTCGCGAACGGCTACCTCTTCCGCACGACCGACATCACCACGACGGTGGGCGTGCGGTTCAAGTTCTAATCGGCTGGAATCCGGTCGACCTCATGGCCTGAAGTTTCGAGGCTGTGAGGTCGACATCGGCGCATCAACGCAGGTACCATCTCCCTACGGGCAGCCTGGCCGGAGGAGGTTCACGCAATGATGGACTCGCAAAAGAGGCGCGGCGGATGGAGCTGGTGGTACCTGCTCTTCGTCATCCAGTTCGCCGTCGCTCTATGGCCTCCCTTCTACAACAAGATCGAGCCCACATTCATGGGCATCCCGTTCTTCTACTGGTTCCAGCTACTGTGGGTCATCGTGAGCGCGGTTTTCACGGCGGTCGTTTATTTTGCCACCAGCGATTGAACCAAGCCGGAAGGCCGACCTGAACGCCCGAAGGGGGTGCGGACGCATGCGTCGCACGGGGATGGCCACCCAGGGCTTGCGCGCAGCGCCGAGTACTGAAAAGAACTAGACGAAACGAAGGGAGATTGCCGTGCAGGATGTGAACTGGATTGCGCTCAGCATTTTCGTGGTGTTGTTCGCCTTCATCACATGGCTGGGCTTTGCGGCCGCTCATTGGCGGAAGGGTGACCTCGATCAGCTTCAGGAATGGGGTCTGGGCGGAAGACGGTTCGGCACGCTCATTACCTGGTTTCTGGTGGGCGGCGATGTCTATACCGCCTATACCTTCATAGCGGTTCCCGCGCTCGCCTTCGGCGCCGGCGCCGTGGCATTCTTCGCGGTGCCCTATACCATCATCATTTATCCCTTGCTGTTCCTGGTGTTCCGGCGCCTCTGGCATGTCTGCCACAAGCATGGCTACATCACGGCGGGCGATTTCGTGCGCGGCCGCTTCGGCAATCGCTGGCTGGCGCTGGCGGTGACCGTTACCGGAATCGTCGCAACCATGCCTTACATCGCCCTGCAGCTGGTCGGCATCCAGGTCGTGATCGGCGCGCTCGGCATCTCCGGGACGGGATTCATCGCCGACCTGCCGCTGCTCATTGCCTTCGTGGTGCTGGCCGCCTTCACTTATTCCAGCGGATTGCGTGCGCCGGCCTCGATCGCCATCGTCAAGGATCTCTTGATCTATGTCACCGCGCTGGTGGCCATCATCGTCATCCCGACGGAGTTGGGCGGCTTCGCGAAAATCTTCGCGGCCGTTCCGGCTCAGAAATTGCTGCTGGCGGCTCCCGGACCCAATACCACGGGGTCGTACAGCGGGTATGCGACATTGGCGCTGGGCTCGGCGATGGCGCTTTTCCTCTATCCGCATTCCCTCACTGGGATTTTGAGCGCGAGCAGCGGCCACGCCATCCGCCGCAATGCCGCCATGCTGCCCGGCTATACCTTCATGCTCGGGCTGCTCGCGCTGTTCGGGTTCTTCGTCATCGCCGCGGGCGTCGACAAGCTTCCCGAATATGCCGCGGGCTTCAAGCAATTCGGGAACAACTTCGCGGTACCCGCGCTGCTGCTCCACAGCTTTCCCTCATGGTTCGTCGGCATCGCCTTTGCCGCCATCGGTATCGGCGCGCTGGTGCCGGCGGCCATCATGTCGATCGCCGCGGCAAATCTCTACACCCGCAATATTCACCGCGAGTTCATCAACAAGAATCCGACCGACAGGCAGGAATCGCACATGGCGAAAATGGTGTCGCTGATCGTCAAGGCCGGCGCACTCGTCTTCATCCTGTTCGTACCGACGCAGTACGCCATTCAGCTGCAGCTGCTGGGCGGCATCTGGATCATTCAGACGCTTCCCCCGGTGATGCTGGGCGCCTATACGCGCTGGTTCAATTCCTGGGCGCTCCTGGCCGGCTGGGCCGTCGGAACCTGCGCGGGCACACTCATGGCCATCGCGACGAAACTGACGCCGACCTTTCCCCTCCACGTGGGCGGCCATACGTTCCCGGGCTACACGGCCGTGTACACGGTTGTCCTCAATCTCCTGGTGGCCACCGTGCTGACGCCGGTGTTCAACGCGATGAGCTCGCGCCCCGCGCCGGTCGACGAGACCGTCGCGGCCGACTATCACGCCTGAGGTTCGGCTGACTCCCGGCCTCGATTTCCCCATTTCACAAAACTGTCACAATTCGCACCGATAATTTCGGGTTCAGCCTGGGCCGAGGTCGTCGGCCACCCCCTTGAATCGGAGCAATACCAATGAAAATGCCGAATCGTCTTGTCCTCATCGCGGCCGCGGCTGCGTTGAGTTATGCCACGGTCGCCGCCGCGACGGACATCTCGGGCGCGGGCGCCACTTTTCCCTATCCGATTTATGCCAAATGGGCGGACGCCTACAAGAAGCTCACGGGGGTCGGCCTCAACTACCAGTCCATCGGGTCGGGCGGCGGCATCAAGCAGATCAAGGCCAAGACAGTGACTTTCGGCGCCTCGGACATGCCTCTGAAGCCCGATGATTTGAAGGCCGCAGGCCTTTTGCAATTTCCCATGATCATCGGCGGCGTCGTGCCGGTGGTGAACGTCAAAGGCATCCAGGCCGGCCAGCTGCATCTGGACGGCGCCACGCTGGCCAGCATTTACCTGGGCGATATCACCCAGTGGGACGATCCGCAGATCAAGCGTCTGAATCCGAAGATGGCATTGCCGAGCACCGCCATCGCCCCGGTTTACCGGTCGGACGGCTCGGGAACGAACTTCCTGTTCTCGGATTATCTGTCCAAAACCAGTCCTAAATTCATGTCGAGCATCGGCGCGAATACATCGGTGCAATGGCCGACGGGGATAGGGGCCAAGGGCAACGAAGGCGTCGCCAACATGACCACCCAGACCGACGGTGCGATCGGCTACGTGGAGTATGCATACGCCAAGCAGAACAAGATGGCGTACGCTCTGCTCACCAACAAGGCGGGAACGGCCGTGGCTCCGAGCACCGAGTCCTTTCAGGCGGCGGCTGCCAACGCAGACTGGGTTCATTCGGACAGCTATTATCTGGTCCTGACCGACCAAGCCGGCGCCAAGAGTTGGCCCATCACCGGCACCAGCTTTATTCTGGTGTACAAGCAGCCGGACGATCCGGCGGCGGTGAATGAGGCGTTGAAGTTCTTTGCCTGGGCGTACAAGGATGGCGCTAGTATGGCGGCCGAACTGGACTACGTACCGCTGCCCACGGCGCTGATTGCGCAGGTCAAGAAGACCTGGACCTCGGAGATCGCGTCGGGCGGCCATCCGGTGTGGAGCGGAAAATAGCGGGAGCGAAACTGACACCGTGGCGATCATCGATCCGAGGCACGCCGCAAAGCAATTGATTTACGAGAGAGTCTTCCGCGCGGCCACGATGGGCGCGGCGGTACTCGTGCTGTTGATATTGGGTGGAGTGGCGATATCGCTGGTACGGGGCGCGTGGCCGGCGATCCGCCACTTCGGGTTCTCCTTCGTGACGCGCGAGATTTGGAACCCCGTGACCGATGAATACGGCGCGCTGGCGCCGATTTACGGTACGGTGGTCACCTCCGTGATTGCGATGCTGCTCGCGGTGCCGGCGGGGTTCGGCATTGCCCTGTTCCTGACCGAACTCTGTCCGCCGGTGTTGAAGCGGCCGATCGGCGTCGCCGTCGAATTGCTTGCGGCCGTGCCCAGCATCATTTTCGGCATCTGGGGTTTGTTCGTGCTGGCGCCGGTCCTGCAGCGGCACACGCAACCCTGGTTGATCGGGCATCTCGGACACATAGCCTACGTCGGGAAGCTCTTCAAGGGCCCGCCCTTCGGCATCGGCGTGCTCACGGCCGGGGTGGTTCTCGCCATCATGGTGCTTCCCTTCATTGCGGCTACCATGCGGGATGTCTTCGATACCGTGCCTCCCATGCTCAAGGAATCCGGCTACGGACTGGGCGCCACGACCTGGGAAGTGATGTGGAACGTGGTCGTGCCGCATTCGCGCGTCGGCATCGTGGGCGGCATGATGCTGGGTTTGGGCCGTGCGCTCGGCGAGACCATGGCCGTGACCTTCGTGATCGGCAACGCGCATCGAATCAGCTCCTCCCTGCTCGCGCCCGGCACGACGATTTCTTCGGCCATCGCCAACGAGTTCACCGAGGCGGTGGGCGATCTCTACACCTCGTCCCTCATTGCGCTGGGGTTGCTGCTGTTCCTCATCACCTTCACCGTCATCGCCGCGGCGCAGGCCATGCTGCGGCGTCTGGAACGGGGAGGGTTCGCGGTATGAGTCGACGGGCGCTGCGCAAAGCGAAGAACGCCGCCTTTCTCTTCTTGTCTCTCGTGGCGACCATGACGGGACTGGCCTGCCTGGCCGCGATCCTGTGGACCTTGCTCTCGCGCGGCATCGCGGGCATGTCCTGGCATTTGTTCACGCAGATGACCCCGCCCCCCGGCAGCCAGGGCGGATTGCTCAACGCGCTCTACGGCAGCGGGGTGATGACGCTGCTCGGCATTCTGATCGGATCGCCCATCGGCGTGCTGGCCGGCACGTATCTTGCGGAATATGGGCGCAACTCGCGTCTCAGCATGGTCATTCGGTTCATCAACGACGTGCTGCTGAGCGCGCCTTCGATCATCATCGGCCTGTTCGTTTATGAGATCGTCGTGGTCCGCATGGGCCATTTTTCGGCCATCGCCGGTGCTCTGGCACTCGCGATGCTGGCGATTCCCGTCACCTTGCGCACCACGGAGGACATGCTCAATCTGGTGCCGGTCGGCATGAAGGATTCTTCGGCGGCGCTCGGCGCCTACCCCTGGCGCACCACGTTGAGCGTGCTCTATCCCGCGGCCCGCAGCGGGATCGTCACCGGTCTCCTGCTGGCCGTCGCCCGCATCAGCGGGGAAACCGCGCCGCTGCTCTTCACGGCGCTCAACAATCAATTTTGGAGCAGGGAATTGAATGCTCCGATGGCGAATCTTCCGGTCGTCATCTTCCAGTTTGCCCTCAGTCCTTACAAGGATTGGCAGGATCTCGCCTGGGCGGGCGCCTTGATCATTACCGCGACCATATTGATACTCAGCATCTCGGCACGGGTGATACTGTCCTTGCTCCAGGCGCAGAGAGGATCCGGCAAATGATTCCGTCGACGAAACCGCCGAGGCACCTGAAAATGCGCGCGCCGCCGCCGAGGGCGGCGGCCCCGAAAGATCTTGGGCCGCCCAAGATCGAAGTTCGCGGCTTGAATTTCTACTACGGCAATGTGCGGTCTCTGCACAACATCAACATGACCCTGGCCGACAATTCGATCAGCGCGTTCATCGGTCCGTCGGGTTGCGGAAAATCGACGTTGCTTCGCGTTCTGAATCGAATGTACGGCCTGTATCCCCGGCAGCGGGCGGAGGGCGAAGTGCTCATCGCCGGCCGCGACATCCTGGGTCCCATGGTCGACGTCGCAGAGCTGCGGTACCGCGTCGGCATGGTGTTCCAGAAGCCGACGCCGTTTCCGATGTCGGTGTTCGACAATGTGGCGTTCGGCCTGCGGCTGGTCGGCGGCATTCGCGGCGCGGAACTCAAATCGCGCGTGGAATCCGCGCTGCGCGATGCGGCGATCTGGGATGAGGTCAAGGACAAGCTGCACGCCGACGGCCGCAGCCTCTCGGGCGGGCAACAGCAGCGCTTATGCATCGCGCGGGCCATCGCGGTCAGACCCGAGGTGCTGCTGCTCGACGAGCCGACCGCGGCGCTCGATCCGATTTCCACCCTGCGTGTCGAGGAAACCCTTCAGGCGCTGCGCGAGAAGTATTGTATCGTGGTGGTCACGCACAATCTGCAGCAGGCGGCGCGGGTATCGAACGTCACCGGATTCATGTTCATGGGGGAACTCGTGGAAATCGGGCCTTCCAGCGGGATTTTCACTTCTCCGAAAGACCGGAGAACCGACGATTACATCACCGGGCGTTTCGGCTGAAGCCGCACGAGTGATGCAAGAATCTCCCGTCACCGACCCCGACCCCGTCGCAGCCGTTCGCGACCTCGTGCGCGATGCCGTGATGACCGCACGCGGCGTCAACGTTCGCTACGGCGACAAGCACGCCGTCAAGAACGTCAGTCTCGACATCGGGCGGAATCAGGTGCTCGCCATGATCGGGCCGTCGGGCTGCGGAAAATCCACTTTTCTGCGCTGCCTCAACCGCATGAACGACACGATCGCGTCAGCACGCGTGGATGGAGTGATCACCCTCGAGGGGCACGAT
>WNFQ01000608.1_pt1 | contig 24083 bp, 17 predicted proteins | sample 5400171 | NCBI WGS metagenome assembly WNFQ01 (sample SAMN13153356, study PRJNA577476) | soil metagenome | isolation source: 20 cm soil under Madrone tree | place: USA:California | collected 2016-06-14
GCGACCTCCTCGAGCAGCAGCAATTCGTCCTGACTAATAACGGCGCTGACCCCGGTGCCGCACAAGAAGGCCCCGACCGGAGTGTTGTCGATCCGCAGTGGCAGACACGCGAGCGAGCGAACGCCCGCGGCGATGAGCTGCTCCCGCCCGTGTATGACGTGATGGAAGCTCTCGACGTCCGGGCACAGTATCGCCTCACCGGTGCGGATGACCCGTCCCATGAGACTTGTATCGCCGGCTTCGTGATCCGCGACCGGAAACTCCTGCTCCGGCCGGGGAAGAAATTCGTAGCCCGCCCAGCCCACCGGCCGTGCCATGCGCGTGGTCGGATTGATCAGCGCCAGCATGGCAATCGTGTAGCCACCCACACGATGCGCCAACCGGCAGGTCTCGGCCATGACTTCGTCGCGGTTCTGAATGCGCACCAGTGCCGAGTTGATACCCGAAAGCATCTGCAGCACGCCGGTCAAGCGGGCGACCTGCCGCTCGGCAAGCTGGCTGGTGCGGCGCAGCTCTGCTTCCTGGAGGGCACGCTCCACGGCCGGGACCAGGCGCTTCGGGTTACTCTTCAGAACGTAGTCGATCGCGCCGCACTTCAAAGCCTCGATGGCGCGCTCCTCGCCGATGGTGCCGGAAACGAAGATGAAGGGAACCCCGGGCGCTTCGGCACGCGCAATCGCGAGCGCCGTCATGCCATCGAAGCCGGGCAGACTGAAGTCCGAGAGGATGAGATCAGGCAGCTCTGCGCCCAGCGCGGCGCGCATCTCGAGCTCGTTCACGACGCAGCGGAACGTGCACACGTAGCCCGCCTGCTTGAGGCGCCACATCGCCAGCTCAGCGTCCGACTGAGAATCCTCGATCAGCAGGACGCGCAGCGGCCTGCCTGAAGGCTGCTTAGGCGCGTCCATCCGAGGCTCGATGGGCGCCCAGCCTCAGGCCCGCCGGGAGGGGGCAGCTGAGCACGCGGGCAAAAGCACGACAATTCATGGTCCATTCCACAGTGTGTCTATTAGATACCGACAGGACGGTGCCCTCGCGGGACCCGCGTCACAGTCCTTTATCCGCGTCACAGTCCTTACCAGTGGCCCGGTGGCGTTGCGCAGGCCCAGGCGTTGGTTCGCCTGCTACGGTGCACCGTGGGTTCCCGTCGCTTGGGGCCCGATTTCTGGAGGCAGGCTGAAATAGAGCGTCGTGCCCTCGTCCGGGCGGCTATCCGCCCACACCCGGCCACCGTGACGGGTAATGATCCGATGCACGATGGACAGGCCGATGCCCGTGCCCTCGAACGCCTCCTGCGGATGCAGGCGCTGAAACACACCGAACAGTTTGTCGGCATAGCGCATGTCGAAACCGACCCCGTTGTCGCGCACGTAGTAGACGGTGTCCGCGCCCTGGCGCAGTGCGCCCACCTCGACGTGGGGCGGGTCACGGCCGGCGCTGAATTTGAAGGCATTGGACAGCAGGTTGATCAGCACCTGCTCGAGGAGCGAGCGGTCGCCGAAGCAATCCGGTAGATCCCCGACCACCACGCTCGGCTGGTGTTCGCCGAGTGGCTCCTTGAGCCGCGCCACGATCTGCAGCACGAGCTCGCGCAGTGGGACGCTCAGTCGATGCAGCGGCTCGCGGCTGAAGCGTGAAAAGTGCAGCAGATCATTGACGAGCTGAGTCATGCGGCTGGCGCCGCTCCAGATCCGTTCCAGAATCCTGCGCCCCGGCTCGGGAACGCTCGGACCGAACTCGGTGCGGAACATTTCACAGAACCCTTCGACCGCGCGCAGGGGTTCACGCAGATCGTGCGAGACGGAGTACGAAAAGGCCTCCAGATCCCGGTTGGCGATCTCGAGATCGTGGGTCCGCTCACGGACCCGCAGCTCGAGCTCCTCATTCATCCGCCGCAGCTGGCTGACGAGCGTCGCGGTCTCAAACGCCGTCGCGGCGGTGCGCGCCAGGATCTCGAGAGCCTTGAGTTGTCCGGGGCTGATGCGCTGTTGAGATCTCGAGGAGCTGAAGCCCAGGACTCCGAAGAACTTTCCACCGGCGACGATCGGCAGGGCGACTCCAATCCGAGCATCAAACGGATGGGCGAAGAACACGCGCGAATCACCGTCGCCGTCCGGCGCCTCGAGCTGCTCGCGCGCCTGATCCACCCACTGCTCGCCGGATCCCTGAAGTAACAGCGCCGCGTTCTCCAGCGGCTGGGCGCCGGGCCCGGCCTTTCCTGCGAGGTGCAGTGCGCGACCGTCGTCAGTGGGTACGAGCAGATACACCGCACTCACGTGGCTGTGCTGGCCCGCGGCCGCCAGTGTCCGCTCCACGACCTCACCGTGCTCGAGACCCTGAGTGATGGCCCGTGAGAGTTCGTAGATCGAAACGGATTCGCGCAGTTGGATATTCTCGAGCTGCAAGCTGCGCGTCGCCAGCGCTCGGGCCAGCACCGGCAGCAGGCCATTCATCTTGAAGGGCTTCAGCACATAGTCGAGCGCGCCGGCCTTGAGTGCGTCAACCGCAGTCGCGATCGTGCCCTGTCCGGTCATCACGATGCAGGCCAGCTCGCGGTCAATCTCGCGGCAGGCGCGCAGGAGCTCGATGCCATCGGTCTCCGGCATCGTCAGATCCGTCAACAACAGGTCGAACGACTGCTCTCGCAGCGCCGCAATCGCCTCACGCCCGGATGTGAACCCCTGGGTGAAGTAACCCGCGTGCTCGAGGGTGTCACACAAGGCCCGCAGCAGGGCCGCCTCGTCGTCCACGATCAGCAGCCTTGCTGCCCGGGCGCTCATGCCGATTCGACCAACCCGTCGGCCGGATCCGCGGGGGCTACGAGCTTGGCGAGCGCGGCACGCAGTTCCCCGAGGCGCGGGGGCTTGCTGAGCACCCGGTCGACGTGCGCCGGGATGTCGTTCTCGGCCAGCAGCCGCTTGCCCCAGCCGGTGAGCATGATGACCGGGGTGCGGGCCGAGGCCGCCTTGATCGAGGCGGCGACTTTGCGGCCATCCACGTAGGGCATGCCCAGATCGGTGATGACGATCGAGAACGGCGTGCCGTGCGCGAGCGCGGCCGCGAAGGCCTCGATTCCCTGCTGGCCCCCCTCAGCCACCGTGACGACATGGCCATCCTGCTCGAGGATGTCGCGCAGAGACTTGATCAGCATCGGATCATCATCGACCAGCAGGATCCGCAGTTGCCGCACGATCGGTTGCAGCAGCGTGCCTGCGGCGAGGGGTACCGCGAGCGCATCGGCCGCGGCAAAGCTCAGTCGCACGGTGGTGCCGCGCCCCACGGCGCTGTCGATGTCCAGGTCGGCGCTATGACGCTGCACCATGCCATACACCATCGCCAGCCCCAGGCCCGTGCCGCGCTCGCCCTTGGTGGTGTAGAAGGGCTCAACACAGCGCCGCCGGGTCTCCTCGTCCATGCCGATGCCGGTATCGGCGACCTCCAGCTGCACATAGCGCGTCACATCCTCAGCGCCGCGACTGCCGCTGGTGAGGAGGCGGGTGCGCAGGGTGAGAGTGCCGCCATCGGGCATGGCATCCACGGCATTGAAAATGAGATTGGTGAGGGCGTCGCGCAGCTCCACTTCCGCGCCCATGATCTGCGGCAGATCCTCGGTGAGCTCGGTTCGCAATTGAATGACCACGCCGCGCTGCTGGGGCAGATCGCTCCAGCGCGCTCGCGTGAGGTTGATGACCTGCTCGAGCACGCGATTGCACGCCACCCGGGAGAGCACCATCTCGGTCTCGCGCGGTCGATAGAACTCGCGCATGCGCGAGACGGTCTCGGCGACGTCCTCGATGGCAATCTGAATGGTGGTCAGACAGCTGCGCGCGCGCTCACTCAAACCCGGTTCGCGTTCCAGCAGTGACTCGGTGTACAGCGCCGCCGGGGAGATCGCGTTGTTGATATCGTGCGCGATGCCGCTCGCCATCTCGCCCAGTGCCCGTAACCGCTCCTGCTGCAGGATCGCCTGTTGCGACTGGCGTAGATCGTCGTAGGCGCGCTGCAGCTCCCCGTACAGCTGGGCCTGATGGGCCGCCAGCGCTACGTGCTCGCTCAGCTGCCGCAGAAATTCGCAATCGGTGCTGCTGAAGGAGTCGGGCTCGCGACGTGCCGCCACCAGCACTCCGAAGACCTGACTTTCCACCAGCAGCGGCGCGACCACGAGCGCCCGCACACCCGCCTTGGCAAACCGCTGCGGAAAGGGAAACTGGATCTCGCGCGTATCCGGCTCGTGAACCAACTCGCCCGCGACACAGCGTGCCAGTCCGTTCTGATCGATCGGGACCTGGCCGGATTCGGCCAACCCGAGGCTCATAGCGAGCGCCGCGCTCCGCGAATCGATGACCGCAATGGACAGCGCTGCGGCGCTCGCGTCGTAAACGCACATGCAGGCAAAATCGAGCGGCAGATCGTCCCCGAGGTGGTGCAGCACCACTCTGAACACGCTCTGCAGATCGTGCCGCTCCCCGGTCGCGCGGGTGATCCGGTGCAGCAGGTCGAGACGGCTCAGCTGACTGCGCAGTTTCGTCTGATCGCCCTCAATGCGTGTCAACATGTGATTGAACGCATCGGTGAGAATCCCGAACTCGTAACCGTGCGGCCGGGTCGCCCGCACCGAGTAGTCGCGGTGCTCGGACACCCTCTGGGCCGTCTTGGCGAGCGCCAGGATCGGTCTGGAGATCAGTTCCTGCAGGCGTCTTGAGATCAGATAGGCCGCGATACAGCAGACCAGCAAGATCACCGCGCCGATGGCCATGAACAGTTGAAAATGCTCGTATATCTCACCCAGATCGGACTCCAGGTACAGGGTGCCCATCCGCCGGCTGCCCTGCACGACCGGCTGAACGCCGCTGAGCAGACCACGCTCGAAGCGGTAGCCATCCGCGCGCAGCGGTTGCACCTTCGAGGCGCGCGGGTCGCGGTCGGGATACGATGCGAGCAGCTGTCCATCGCGCTGGTAGAGGCGTGCGGCGACGACGTGAGGCTGCGCCTTGAAAGCCGCCAGCACCTCGCGCGCATCGTCCGGATTGTCGAACGCCAGGGCCGCGGTGCTGTTCGCCGCGATGGCCTCCCCCAGGATCTTGACGTTGCGCACCATCAGCTGCCGAAAGGTCACGTATTCATAGGCGATGAACGCGGCGGTCGTGATCAACATCACCGCTCCGCACGCCAGCAGAATCACGGTCATCAGTGTGTGACGTATCGGTCGTGCCTGCGCAGACATGACTCAGCTCCCCGATTCCACGATCTCGGCGGGACGCAGCAACTTCGAGCTGATCGTCAGATTGCTCGCCTTGGTGGCCTGCAGATCGATCCGCAGTCGAATTCTCTTCTCCTGCCTGACGAGCGCAATCATCACTCCATGCAGCGCAGGCGAATCAGCATCAGTCACGGTCAGAATGCTGCGACCCCTGAGTGCCGCCAGAATGCCCTCCAGTTGCGGCAGCTCTGATGCAGCGATGAACAGGATCTGACAGTCGCGGACCTCCCCGACATTGTGATAACGCACCACCTCCAGCGGATGCCCGTTGGCTGTTTCTCCGCGCACGACCTCATCGAGAGCGGCTCCGAAGGGATCCTTCCCCAGTACGCCGATGACAAACGGCGCACTCTCGCGGGGCAGCGCCGCCGGCGGCCATTCGACGAATTGCGCGAAGTTGAACAGAAACACCGCCTTCAGCTGATACTCGGAGACCGGCTGCGCCGCGCCAAGCAAGCCACCGGCGATGAGAAGCAGCGCGAGCCGGCGCCACAGACGGCGCGTCGCGATGTTTCTCAGTAACCCCATGTGATCCTGGCAAACAGGCTACGCTCGATCTGCTCGCGCGTCGGTGATGGGAAGCCGTACTCGGTGTGATAGGCGTGCAATAGATTGCGGCCCATGAGGGACAGCTCGAGGCTCCTGGTGGCGTGCCAGGCAATTCCCGAGTCGAGCTCGAAGTAGCTCGGCACGATTCCCACCACTGGACCGCCCGCAGGCCCGTTATTGATGTGCAGCGCATCCACCCAGCGCAGTGCGGCATCGAGCGTCATGCCACCCGGCAGATCCATGCTGCTGCGCAGCGCCACCTGCTGCTGCGGATCGGCAGTCTCGTTGGTCGCGCCGGTGGCATCGACCTCTCCGGGCCTGACACGAATGTGCTCCTGCAACAGGTCGTAGCCGGCGTGCAATCGCCACCACTCGAGCATCTGATACGAAGCGCTGATCTCGAGCCCGTGAGTCTCGCCCTCGAGATTGTTCTGAAAGAAGATCGGATACGGGAAGACGTACACGGCCGTGGTGGGAGTCGCCGTAGTGCTGCGCACGTGGTGGTAGTCATTGTAGAACGCGGAGACGGAAGCCGCGAGCTTCGGCCCGATTGCGGCTCGATAACCCACTTCGTACGCGAGCAACGTCTCGGAAACGAAGTCCGGATTTCCTTTCAGATAGGTGGTCGGAAATTGAAACGGCGGCGGGGGGTTGATCAGGCCGCTGGGCACCAACAGGTCCCGGTCGTAGCGCGACGGCGTGCGCACCGCCCGCGATATCGCGCCCCAGAGAAGTTGTGTGGATTGCAGGTTCCATTGCAGACGCGCGCTCGGCTCGAACTCGACGCCGGTGTAGTCGTTGTGCTCGAGCTTCGAGCCGACTGTGAGATACACCCTTCGCGCGAGCATGATCTCGTCCTGCGCGAATGCGCTGTACAGGCTCTGGTTGAGAGCGGTGGGCGTGAAACGCACGATCGAAAGATCCTCGTCGGACTCGCGCGTCGCGCGGTAGCCCAGACCCCAGGTGAGCTTGTGGCGCGCACCCCAGGCAAAGTGGTACTGAAAATCCAGGTCGTAGGTATCCAGATCGTCCTTCAGCGAGGCGGCCGGAAAGCCGCTGAAGAAAGGAGGAGCCGCAGGACTGGCGGGAAACGGTTGCGACAGGTAGGTGTGATCGTAGTAGAGCTGCAGGCTCATCGACGCTCCGCCCGGCGCCTCATGCGTCCAGCGGCCCAGGATATTGCCGCCCGACAGACTGGCGCCGCCGGTGGCCGGCACGTCTTCTGCGCCGCTGTAGAAATCGCCCTGCACGGTCAGGCGGTTTGGCGCGGAAGGCTCGCTATCCAGGCGAAAACCCCCGCGACCAAAGTGCCACGAATCATCCGCGCTCGTGCCGGCGGTGGTGACTTCCCGGTCGAGGCCGGTGTATTTGCCGTAAGCACGAAAGTAGACTCCGGGCGCGAGCGTGGTGCCGAAGCGAATGCCCGCCTGTTCCTGCAGCTCGTTGCCTCCCGCTGCGAGCGCGTACAGCCCTTGAGTGTCTTGAGCGGCCCTGGTGATGATGTTGATCACACCATTTACCGCATTGGCTCCCCACAGCGTGCCGCCCGGCCCGCTGATGACCTCGATCCGTTCGACATCCGCAAGCAGGCAGTCCTGCACGTTCCACAGAACACCGCCATAGAGCGGCGTGTACACCACCCGACCATCGACGAGCACCAGCAGCTTGTTGGCGAGGTTGGCGTTGAATCCGCGGGCACTGATCGCCCAGTCATGCGCATTGATCTGCGCCACCTGCAGATTGTCCGCCAGTCGCAAGACTTCCGGAATGCTCGAGGCTCCGGAGCGGCGGATGTCGTCGGCCGTGATCACCTGAATGGCGGCCGCGGCCTGCAGCAGTCTTTGCGGCTCCTTGGCGACCGAGGTCACGTCGAGATTCATCAGGTCTTCGATGCTCAGTCGCTTCAAGTCGCCCGCGCTTGGCGGGTCGACCTGCGCGCCCGCAAACGCCCGGCCGCCGCCCATGCCTCCAAGCAATGCACATGCCAGGAGCAATGCGGCTCTGCGGCGAGCGCGTGTGCTGCCCGCACCATCATTCATGAGGAACGAGCGCCAGTTACGCGCCACGGACATCAGTTGCCTCCTGGGCCGGTGATCGCTCGTACCCTTTCACAGCCAACGCAAAATACGTTCTGTGCAGCACCCCTACCGAGGATTACGTCACATGCACCGTAGCCGGCGGCGAACGGAGTGTGACCGGGGTCTCAAGGGCGCGCGGATTGACCCTGAGGCGCGTTGGATGATAAGGAGACCGTACCACAGGCGCTGCTTTCGCAATCAGGACGCGCGATGGATATCGATGCAATTGCGATACGTGGCCTCGACCGCGAAACCGTGCGACGACTCTCACGCCGATCGGATGCTCGCGGCTTCCGGCAGCTCGCGGTCCATACGGGGGCGCTGTGCGCGACCGGACTTGTGGTTTGGGCGAGTCGCGGTCACCTGTGGCTTGTGCCCGCGCTGGTCCTGCACGGGGTCGTTCTCAGTTTTCTGTTCTGTGCGCTGCACGAGAGCATCCATCGAACCGCTTTCGCGAGTCGCTGGCCCAACGAAGTGCTCGCGTGGATATGCGCGGCCCTGCTGATGTTGCCGCGCGAATATTTTCGGTTCTTCCATTTCGCCCATCACCGTTTCACGCAGGACCCGGCGCGAGATCCGGAGCTTGCACAGCCGCGTCCCTCCACGCTGGCGTCCTATCTATGGCATGTCTCGGGCCTGCCGTACTGGTACGATCGACTGACCGTGACATTGCGCCATGCGCTGACGGGGCGGGCGGCGGAGCCGTTCATACCGCCGGAGAAATCCTCGCTCATCGTCCGCGAAGCGCGCACTCTGTGGGGCTGTTATCTTTGCGTGATAGTCGCCTCGCTCTACTTGCGGCGCGCCGACGCGCTCATCTATTGGGTAGTGCCGGCGATTCTCGGGCAGCCATTCCTGCGGCTGTTCCTTTTATCTGAGCACGCTGGCTGCGCGTTCGTTGAGGACATGCTCGCCAATACCCGCACAACCCACACCAATGCCGCGGTTCTGCTGCTCGCCTGGCGGATGCCCTACCATGCCGAGCACCACTGCTTCCCATCCGTGCCGTTTCACGCGCTCGTGAAGCTCAATGCACTGATTGGAGAGCGCACGCAGGTGAGGGCTCGAGGCTATGGCGCCCTGCACCGCCAGCTGCTGCGACAACTTCGCTCCCGAACCGCCGTCGTAGAGTCGCGTTACCCGCCCCCGAACCTGTAGGAGAATCGCAATCCCAGCGTGCGGGGACGATTGATGGTATTCATCTTGACGAATTCGGCGTAGGAAGCGGACAGGATTGCGCGCGTGTCGGTGAAGTTCTCGGCGTAGAGCTGTGTGGTCCAGGGTCCCGTCCCGATCCCGGCCGAGGCATCGTAGATCGTGAATCCAGGATCGTCGAAATTCGTCGGCACGCCCTGCAGTGTCGTTTGCTGCGGGTTTGCCGTGGCGTACGAGTGCGCCTGATGGGTAGCGCCGATCTGAACGAACGCGTCGTAATCGGTGAGCCGGAAATCGTAGCGAGCGCGCAGATTGCCTTCGAACGGGGGCGACAGCGCGAGCGGCTGGCCGAGCTGCCCGAAGGGGTTTACGACGTTGGTGATCGGCTGTCCGTTGGTGCCGATCAGAGTCAGGTTCTTCACGTTCTCGCTGCTGTTCCATGCGGCCGAGCCGGTCACGGTGAGCCCGCCGGCGACTCGCCACAGGAGCTGCGTTTCGGCACCCCGCACCCGGTAATTGGGGCCATTGGTGGTGAACACCAGATTCCCCGTCACGCTCGGATCGAAGATACTGAGCTGGACGTTGTCCCAGTTCTCCTGGTAGACGGCGCCGTTGAACTGCAGGTGATGATCGAGCCACTCGGTCTTCCAGCCGAGCTCATTGTTGGTGAGCGTATCGGGGTCGTAGGCAATCGGCGGCTGCCAGACCCCGAACAGCGGTGAGGTCGACTTGATCACCGCCTGGGCACGATTGAACCCCCCCGGGCGGAAGCCCTGCGACCAGGTGTAGTAGGCCATGACGTCGGGAGTGACGTGCCAGGTGAGATTGGCGCGGCTGCGGGTGCCGACGTAGGTCTTGCGCAGATGCTTGGCGTCGAGGTTGTTCAGGTTGCTCTGCACGCCGGTCGCGACGGAGCTGACGCAGGGATTTGTCGGCGTGTTGCTGCCATTGGGACCGCCAAAGGGACCGAATATCTCGCAACCGAAACTGCCGACGTTGGATCCCAGCTCGAAGCCCCGGATGTCGTACCAGCGAGTTCCGCCGGTCACCGTCAGAACCTTGGGGACGATGTCGAAATCGACCGAGGTGAAGGCGGCAGTCTGCTCGTAGCCGCGCGTGATGTCGTCGAAGAACACGTCCCCCGGCAGCCGCACATTGGGATTGTTGGAGGTCACGGGAAAGTTCGTCAGAGTGTTGGGATCGATGCTCGGCGGGCCGATCGGGTAGAAGTTCGGGCTCGTCCCGTAATGCCAGTCCGCCTGCTCGTGAATCCGGTACTGGTCCCAGAACGCGCCGACCATGCCACGCAGGCGCCAATCACCGGGGGTGCTGAGCCGCAACTCGTGGCTCTGATGCGTGGTGGTCTGGTGGTCGGTCCAGAAGATGTGCGGAGAGTAGCAGTAGCCCGGAGTCCCGGGCGTGGGGTTAAAGCCCACGAAAGGGTAGCCGGGATAATTGCACTGATAGTAGCCCGCGTACGTGGCCCGCGAGTAGTTGGTGTAGTCCTGCAACTGGTCGATGTTGCGGTCCAGATACGCACCGGCATAGACCAGCCGCAGCGCCGCGATGCGGCCATCGAGCGTCCACGCGGTGTTCTCGAACTTGTCCTTGTTGTAGCTCGGGCCGAACTGCTCGACGGCAAGGTCGGGCAGCGGTGTCCCGAGACCGTCGTACTGCTCCGCCCAGAAGACCCCTTCAGCATCCAGGTCCTGGTAGGACTGGGTGATCAGCGCCTTCCAGTCGTCGTTGATACGATACAGCAGCTCCGCCCGCCCGCCCTGGTACGTGACCGGGTTGATCGCGTTCGCCACACTGCCTGAGTTGTTGATCGGCCCGCTGTTCGGCGGCACGACGCCGCCGAAGTAGTTAACCACCACCCTGTCGGTCGATGCACGCGAGAACGTCGCCGGTAGATTGTTGATGTAGCCGCCGCGTGAGTCGTTGTAAATCACCGCGCGCACCGCCAGGCGGTCCCGGACCAGTGGCAGGTTGATGATGGCGTTCACGGCGCTGCTCGGATCTCCATGTGCGGTGACCCCGTAGCTCGCATCGACATTGCCCTCGGTGACGTTCAGCTTGGGCTTGTTGGTGATGTAGCGGAGCACGCCAGCCTCGGCCCCGGCGCCGAACAGTGTGCCCTGTGGACCTTCGAGCACCTCGATGCGCTCCAGATCCACGGCGTACACGTCCAGGTTGCGGCCCGGGATCTCTCCGGCCTGATCATCCAGATAGACCGCAACGTTCGGGAAGCTCTCGGTGGCGCCCGACCCCTGCGTGCCACCCGAGCCGCCCACCGAGAGGCCGCGCATGTTGATGTCGCCCTGGCCGGGCCCGAAGCTCGTGGCGGTCACGTTGGGAAGGTATTTCACGAAATCGTCGAAAGTCTGCACATTCAGTTGCTTCAACGTCTCGGCGGTCAACGCCTGAATGGTGATCGGCACATTTTGCAGGTTCTCTTCCCGGCGGTTGGCGGTGACGATGACTTCCTGCAGGGCACCGGCAGCAGTGGTACCGGGTGCGGCGTCCGCGTGTGCAGCCTGAGCGGCGTGGGCGCTCAGGACGGCTGCAACCGTGCGCGACAATCGGGTGTTGGTTTTGGTCATCGCGTTTCCCCTCCCTCACGCGCGTTGTTATGCGGATTTGGGCCTCAGGCGCAGCAATCTTCCTCCTTGCATCCTCGTGATCGCAAGCCGCGTGGCCCGCCTCTCGGGCGGACCCTGGATGAGCTCATCGCGCCCGCAAGCGGTTCGCTCCGTGCATGGCTGCGAAAGTCGTCTGAGGCTCGAACCCGAAGCTGGCAGTTAAGTATTTGATTTGACTGCCGCTGCCCGCGGGATTCGAAGTCCGTGTTTCATGTGCAGCGCAGACTGCGTCACCATCTGCTAACAGAGTGCCAGACTTGCCAAGCGAGGTAGCAAAAAATGAATCGGCGGGCGAGGGCGGTGGTTGCACGCACGGTAGGTAACGCAGTCGCGGTTGAGGAGATCGACGTGGAACCGCCGCGCCACGGCGAAGTGACCATTCGGCTGGCGGCGTGCGGGGTTTGCCACAGCGATCTGTCCGCAACGAACGGTACCATCGGGTATCCGTTGCCGCTGATCCTCGGTCACGAGGGTGCCGGGGTTGTCGCGGACGTCGGCGAGGGGGTGCGCGATAGTATTCGCGCATGGTGTGCCGGCGCTCGCACAGCAGGATCCGATCAGGCAGCGTCCGGGGTCAATTCGAGGGCGAGCCGCACGGTGCCACCCTCCGCAGCCTCCTTGCGGAAGCCGTACTTGCGCGCCAGACCCAGCATGCGTGCGTTCTGTCGCAAGACGTCGGCCTCGAGGCGCGCGACCCCGCAATCCCGGCACTGCGTGATCAATCTGTCGAGCAGCAGGGAGCCGAAGCCGATGCCCTTCAGGTCCGAGCGCACCAGCAGCGCTATTTCCGCCGTCGCGCCCCGCGGGTGCGCGTGCGCGTGTGCAACGGCCAGAATGTGCGCCTGGCCATGGCTGCGGTCATCGATGGCCACCAGAACCGTCCGGTGCTCACGATCGATTCGCATCAGGAAATCAAGCAATGTCGGCGGCACGCTGCGAAATCCCGCAAAGAAGCGCATCTGCAGGTCGTAGGAGTCGATTTGTGCAAGAAAGTCCTGCAGCAGAGGTCGATCCTCGGCCTGCAGCCTGCGAAGACATACGCGCCGACCGCTGCAGTGAATGATTTCGGCTCCGGGCCAGTCCATGCCCTTGCTCCCTCCCTAGCCAGGAGCGTTGGACAACCACGATCCGGTTTGCGACCCGCGCGCTGCGGTCCAGGCGGCGGCGAGGATAACCAACACATTGGCGGCAATGACCGGTGAGGCGCCGATGAGCCATCCGTAGGCCACCCACATCAGCGCTGCCAGGATCTGCACCGTGCGCAGCGCGGCCGGGCGAGCAAAGAAATAGGAGGCAACGAACGTCGCGGTTGCCATCCAACCCAGGCACGCGATCGCCACAGTCCTCATGCCGCTGTGCCTGCCGCCGTCGGCATGGGCGGTGCGGGTGCGATCGTGACGTGGTCGGTCCTTGCCTTTTCCCACTCGTGGAGCGTCAATCCGTTGCGCTCCAGCAATCCACGTATCTCGCCCGCGCGCCAGTCGAGAATCTGGTCAAGCACCGGCACCATGATGCTGAATGCATTGTCACTGATGACGGTACTCTTCGCGATCCGCGCCAACTGCTTATTGTCAGAAACCGCGATGGTGAAGCCATCCCCATTGTTGACGTGCAGCATCACGTGAACGTCTGAGCTGCCATCGCCGACGTAGATGACGCGATCCGGCGCAATCCCGAAGCGGTGCTGCAACTCCTCGATGACAGAGACCTTGCCGTAGCCTGCCGGTACGCGCTTTATCGCCCGTACTTCACCCGATTGCGCGTCAAATTCCAGCTCCGTTCCGTAGATGTGATCCGGTGCCACGATGCCAGCCAGCGCCGAGGTAACGATCTCGCGCGGCGCCGCGGAAATGACGAAGAAAGAGAAGCGAACGCCCTCGAGGCCCCCTTCGAGGAACTTCACGAGCGCCTGAATGGCGCCCTTCAACCGGACTCGTCTGCCGGTCTCGACCAGGTGCTCGTGGCGAACTCCGCGAAATTCCGGGTCATGCCTGATGAGGTAAGCGAGCTCCCCACCCTGTTGAACGAGATTGCTGCGGGCGAGTCCTGCAACCCGATCCTGGAATCCGCCGACTCCCAGCAGCTCGCTCAGAACGAGCCCTGAATCGTTGAAGCTCAGCGTCTGATCGAAGTCCGACGCCAGCAGATAGTGCCGGGACATTGCCGTGCTCAAAGTGCGTAGCCCTCAGTAGATATATCAGCATCCCGGCGTACCATAGTCAGCTTGAGAACCCACGTCAAGCCCATTTATTTTTTAAATTATTGAAATTTATGCATAAACTCATGAAAAGTCTTCATCATCTCTACCTAAGAGGGATAGGCGGATATATCATCTATGCGATCTGAATCTATGCGATCCGAGACCTCAGGTTCCGCCACGCCGCGCAAGCACCACCAGGTCTACTCATCCCTGAGTCGGGACATTCATTCGGGCCGCTGGAAACGGGGCGAGCGCCTGCCGAGCGAGGCACAACTCGTCGAGAGATTCCGTGTTTCGCGCATAACGATCGGGCGCGCGGTGAGAGATCTGCAAGCGGCGGGGCTCGTCGAGCGGCGGGCCGGTTCCGGGACCTTCGTGAAGGCAGCGCGCGGCGCGGGCGGCTGCTCGTTCGGACTGCTGATTCCCAACCGCGAGGAAACCGGAATCTTCGAGCCGATCTGGGAAGGCATGATGGCCTCTCCACGAGCACGCGGGCACGCGCTGGTGTGGGGCTCCGCCTCCGCACACAGGCCGAAGGAGGAACGAGCCTGGGAACTGTGTGTGCAATACATCGCGCGCAAGGTCTCCGGGGTCTTTTTCGCGCCGCTGGAACTGACACCTTTCAAGGATGAGTGCAACCGCCGAATTGTCCGCGCCCTCGATGAGTCTCGAATTCCCGTCGTCCTTCTGGATCGGCCCCTCGTTCCGTATCCGCAGACTGGACGTCACGACCTCATTGGCATTGACAATCGTCGTGCCGGACACGTCATCACGGAGCATCTCCTGCGCCTCGGATGTCGGCGCGTTCTGTTCGTTGGCCCCAAAGACGCCGCTTCGACCGTCGATGAGCGCGAAGCCGGTTACCGCGAGGCACTGTACGCGGCCGGTGTGCAGTTCGATCGCGCCCTGACGTACCGCATGGATGCAGACGACATCGAGAGTGTCAGGGCGGTCATGCAGTCCGGACATCCGGATGGCATCGCCTGCGCCAACGACCGCACCGCAGGACATCTGATGCATGCGCTGTTGCAGCTCAAGTACCGGATTCCGGATGATGTGCGGCTGGTGGGCGTCGATGATGTGGACTACGCCAGTCTCCTGCCGGTGCCGCTGACGACTCTGCGTCAGCCGACCCGCGAGATTGGCGAGGCGGCGCTTGCGGTGATGCTCGAGCGGATCGCGCGGCGCGACATGGTTCCGCGCGAGGTGCGCCTGAGTTGTGAGCTGGTGGTACGCGAGTCCTGTGGCGCCCGCCCGGCCGCGGGCAGATGACCGTTGCTAAAAGCGAAGAATGGCCACGGCGTCGGCCCAGAGACGCTGCAGGATCTTCGCGGCCGGCTCGGCACGCGCCAGGGCCGCGGACTGCCCGGCCCACGCCTGCATGCGCCGCACGTCGCCGACTTTGGTTGCGGCAGCTCTCATCGCGGCCGTGAGGCCGCGCTGTACCGGATAGGGCGCGGGCTGCGGCGCGCGCTCGGACGTTGCCGCGCGGACGTAGCCGGTGGCGAGGCTTCGGCCCGCCCGCCCGCTGAATACCCGGCTCACGATAGTGTCTTCCGGAGCCGCACCCGCCAGCGCCTCGGCCCACGCGACCGGGGTTCGAGCTTCGGGGGCTCGCAGGAAGCCCGTGCCGACCTGAGCCGCACTGGCACCGAGCGCCAGTGCGGCCGCGACTCCCCGCCCGTCGGCTATACCTCCTGTGGCCACTACCGGAACGTTCACGGCGTCAACCACGGCGGGGACTAAAGCAGCCAACCCCACCATCGCCTGTTCGGCCTTGCTCGCGTCAAAACACCCGCGATGCCCGCCGGCCTCCATGCCCTGGGCTATCACCACGTCCGCACCGGCGGCCGCGGCGGCCCTCGCCTCTGCCACAGTGGAGACATTCGCGAACCAGGCGATGCCCCGGGATTTCAGCGTCGCTACGAAGTCGGGCGGGTAGAGTCCCATGACTGAAGAGACGATCGGAGCACGTGCATCGAGTAGAGCCCTGCACTGTGCGTTGAAGTCCTGCGGTGTGGCGTCCCCGGCAAGCGGACTGACCTCCGGTCCCCAGGTGGCGAGGAATTCGCGCACCCGCGCCTCGTGCTCGGGGTCGCGGACGGGGCTGGGATCAGGGATCCAGAGATTGAGTTGGAACGCGCCGTTGCTCGCCGCGCGCACCTCTTCGGTCCAGGCGCCGATCTCTTCGGGTGTCATCAGGAGCGCGCCGCAGGCGCCCAGGCCGCCGGCATTCGCAACTGCAATGGAGAGGGAGGGAGCGCTGGCGCCCGCCAGCGGCGCCAGAAGGATCGGCACACGAAGCCCGAAGCGCTCGCAAAATGCCTTGGTCCGGTCCCGAATGCTCATGGCGAATCCTTTGGAGGCTTGGATGCTCTGCCACAAGATGGACTCTATGTTCCTGATTATCTATAAGGGCAATGAGAGTAAATAACGACCGGCGGATATGAAATTAATTCCATCATTAGTGGTTTCGATTTCGCTGTGTACGGCAGCTCAGGCCTACGAAGGGACCACACTCACCGCCGGCGCGCGCAAAGCGCTCGCCGTGGTGTCTGGGAAACTGCGTGTGCAGGGATTGCGCGAGCCGGTGCGTGTTCTGCGCGACAAATGGGGTGTTGCACACGTTTACGCCCACAACCAGCACGACCTTTTCTTTGCGCAGGGGGTGGTCGCCGCCCAGGATCGCCTGTTTCAGATGGAACTGTGGAAGCGTTCCGGTCAGGGAAGGCTCAGCGAAATCCTGGGAGCGTCCTTTCTGCAGCGCGATATCAACGCGCGCGCCCTGCAGTACCGGGGTGACATGCAGAAGGAGTACGCGAGCTACTCTCCCGACACCAGAGCGATACTGACTGGGTTCACCGATGGGATTAACGCTTATATCGCGACGCTGAGTGCGCCTGGCAGCCCCGGCATACCGATCGAGTTTCAACTTTGGGGATTCGTCCCCGATTCGTGGCGCCCGGAAGATTGCCTGAATCGCATGGCGGCTTTTTCCATGACCGGCAACGCTGTCCCCGAGCTCAAGTACGCCCGCGCGCTGACGGAACTCGGTGCGGATAAGGCCGCGAAATTGTTCCATTTTGATCCAGCCGTCGCTCTGGACCCGGTTTCCGGCGTCGATCTCGAGGGGCTCTCACCCGAGCTGCTCAAGAATTTGGTCGGTAGCGACCGACCCATCGAGTTCCCCGGTCAGCCCCGTGAGGGAAGCAACAACTGGACGATCTCCGGCGCGCTGACAGCGAGCGGCAAGCCGCTCCTCGCAAATGACCCCCACCGTGTACTCGCGCTGCCATCCCTGCGCTACATGGTCCATCTGGTCGCTCCGGGATGGAATGTCATCGGCGCCGGCGAGCCGAGCCTGCCAGGCGTCGCCCTCGGCCACAACGAGCACATCGCCTGGGGATTCACCATTTTTGGCCTTGACCAGCAGGATCTGTATATCGAGGAACTGAATCCCGACAATCCCCTCGAGTACCGGACCGAGGCAGGATGGAAGCCGATGGTAATCCGCCGCGAGGAATTCCTGATCAAGGGAGCGGCTGCGAGAACTGTCGACTTGAAATTCACCCGCCACGGCGCCGTGCTTTGGGAGGACGGCAGACGCGCACTCGCACTGCGTTGGGTGGGAAGTGAGCCAGGGACGGCGGGGTATCTCGCGTCCCTGGCCGTAGATCGAGCGCAGAACTGGACTCAATTCGAAGCGGCGGCAGCGCGCTGGAAAGTCCCTGCGGAGAGTATCGTCTATGCCGATCGCGCCGGCAACATCGGCGAGCACTCCGTCGGCCTCGCGCCGGTACGAAGTTGGACGGGGCTGCTGCCGGTGCCCGGTGCCGGCAACTACGCCTGGACCCGGTTTCTGTCGGCATCAGAGCTGCCGCATTCCCTTAACCCGGCAGCAGGTTTCGTGGCGACGGCAAACCACAGAATGATTCCCGAGCATTATCCCTACAGGGTCGGCTTCGAGTGGGCGCCGCCCTATCGCTTTGAACGCATCCGCTCTGTGATTGAAAGCGCCCGTCAGGTGCGACACAAACTCACAATCGCCGACCTCGAGGCGCTGCAGAATGACGTCGTTTCATTACCTGCTCTCGCGCTGCAGTCCCTCGTGCGATCGAGCGCCCTGCGGGACAATCCAGCGCTGACGGAATTCCTGCGCTGGGACGGCGAGCTGGCGCGAGAATCCCCCGACGCTGCTCTGTACGAGGTCTGGCTCAGGCAGATCTGCGGGGCGCTCGCAAAGCGGTTTTCTGAAAAACACCCCGAGCGTTACGAGAGGCTGAAGCCCGACGCGGTCATAGCTTTGCTTGCAAACCCCGACAAGAGTCTGTTCGGAGAGGATCCAGTCGTTGCTCGCGATACGCTGTTGGTCGATGCGATTCGGGCCGCGCGCAAGGAACTCGAGCAACGTCAAGGCCCCGACCCTTCGCAGTGGTCCTGGGGCAATCTCCACTCGATCCGCTTCCGTCACCCCCTGGATCAGCAACCCGGGGCGAGCGAGCTGTTCGACCTCGGGCCGCTGTCCAGGCCGGGCGATGAGTACACGGTGAATGCCGCCGGCTTCGACGAATCGTGGGCTTCGTGGGAACAGGTCGAAGGCGCGAGCTATCGAGAAATTCTAGACACCAGTGACTGGGATCAATCGGTCGCCATCAATACGCCTGGTCAAAGCGGGCAGCCGGGTAGTCGCCACTATGCCGATCTGATGGCGCTCTGGGATGCTGGCCGCTATTTCCCGCTGATCTATTCGCGCAAAGCCGTCGAGGAAAACACTATCGATCGACTGCTCCTCCAGCCCCAGCGATGATTGGGCGTCGGCGCGAGCGAGTATCGGACAATCCATTGATCTTATTGGTGCTCCCGGCGTGATTCGCCCTGCGGACCACAAGCCTGGCCGTAGCCGGGGGCGCCTGCGGAGCCCCTGACTCTCGCCGACTGACTACGGGACCGCACCACGGGTAGGCGTGCGACTACAGGATGTTGCGGATTCTCTTGTAGTGCTTGGTTGATTGATAATCAGCCTCACCCAAGGAGGGGTGATGGACTCGACTCAACAGCAGGCGAGCATTCTTGCTGTCGATGACGACAGCAGAAGCCTGATGGCGCTGCAGGGACTGTTGCGCGACATGCCCCTGAAGTTGGTGACGGCGAAATCGGGCGACGAGGCGCTGCGCTGCGTACTGAAGCAGGACTTTGCCGTCATCCTGATGGACGCTCGCATGCCCGGAGTGGACGGCTTCGAAGCTGCGCGGCTGATCCGCGAACGCGAACGTTCACGCCATACCCCGATTATCTTTCTCACCAGCGCCTACGAAGACGCGCCTTCAGTGGCCCGCGGGTATGAGGCGGGTGCCGTGGACTACATCGTAAAGCCGCTCATGCCGGAGATCCTGAAGTCCAAGATCTCCGTGTTCGTTGACCTGTACCGCAACAATGCGATGCTGTCGCAGCAGATCAAGGAGCGCCGCATCGCCGAGGAGCACCTGCGGGCCTCACAGCAGAGTCTGCGCGCCCTCGCAGCTCACCTTCAGTCGGTGCGCGAGGAGGAATGGACGCGCATCGCCCGGGAGATCCACGACCAGTTGGCTCAGGCGCTGACCGGACTGAAGATGGATGTCGCCTGGATCACGAGTCGATTGCCCGAGGGCTCGAAGGCGTTGCGCCAGAAGGCGCATTCGATGTCCGGCCTGATCGATGCGACCATGGAGTCGGTGCACGAAATCATGACCCGGCTGCGGCCGGAGGTATTGGACCGGCTCGGACTCTCGGCAGCGATCGGTTGGCAGGCGGGCGAGTTTCAGCGTCGCAGCGGCATCCGTTGCAACGTGTCCCTTCCCGCAGAAGACTTGCTGCTGGACAGGGATCGCTCCACAGCTGTGTTCCGGATATTTCAAGAATTGTTGACCAACGTTGCGCGCCACGCCGGCGCCACCCGGACCGATGTGGCGGTGCGCTCCGACTCCGACGAGCTGGTGCTCACCGTCGAGGATAACGGCCGCGGCATCGACGCCGAGGTGGCTCACAGCCCCAAGTCGTTCGGCCTCATGGGCGTGCGCGAGCGCGTGCTGCCGTTCGGGGGCCGGGTCGATATCAAAGGGGTGCGCGGCGAGGGGAGCAGGGTGACAGTTGCGCTGCCGAAGATCTGAGCGCCGTACCGGCCACGGGGGCGGCGGACGCCGCCGCGGTCGCAACGCGAGTGGAGCATTGTGTTAGGGAGAGCCGTCATGAGAATCCTGATCGCAGACGATCACCCCGTCGTTCGCAGGGGGCTCAGGGAGATCGTCGCTTCTGAGCACGACATGGTCGTGGTCGGTGAGGCGAAGAGTGGCGACGAGGCACTCGACATGACGAGGAGGCTCGAGTGGGATGTCGCCGTGCTCGACTACGCCATGCCCGGCTGCAGCGGCGCCGAGCTGGTGAGAGAAGTCAAGCGGCAGTATCCAGGCCGCCCGGTCCTGGTGCTGAGCATCCTGCCCGAGGAAATGCACGCCGGCGAGGTATTCAAGGCCGGCGGCGCCGGATACATCAATAAGGGAAGCGCCAACGAAGACCTGACCAACGCCATCCGCAAGGTAGTCGGTGGAGGTAGGTATGTAAGCCCTGCCTTCGCGGAAAAGCTCGTTATCGAGCTCGCCGATGGCGGAGAGAAGCCGCCACACAACCTGCTCTCCGATCGCGAATACCGGGTGATGTGGCTGCTGGCGTCGGGCAAGCATATCAATGAGATCGCCGCGGAGATGTTTCTCAGCCCGAGCACGATCAGTACCTACCGCGCGCGGATCCTCAAGAAGCTGGGGTTGTCGAACAATGCGGCGCTCGTTCGCTATGCGGTCAAGTACCGGCTCATTTAGCCCGCAGTCGCACTGCGCTTGTAGGCCCAGCCCTACACGCATATGCAGCGCCAGCGACCTGCGCGGCGAATTTCACCGACAGTGTATCGATCGACGGCACAATATGATCAGCGCTCATGGGCGGGTCGATCCTCATCGTTGAAGACGAGCTGGTCACGCGGCGGCTGATTGCCGCAAGCCTGGAGCGCGCCGGATACAAGGCGATCCAGGTGCCCAGCGTGGCGCAAGCGGAGGCGGCGATCCGCGAAGTGCTCCCGGACCTGATGCTGCTCGACTGGATCCTCCCGGGCACGACAGGCGTGTCTTTCCTCAGGCAGCTGCGCAACGAGCGGCGCACCAAGCAAATCCCGATCATCATGCTGACCGGGCGCATGGAGGAAATCGACAAGGTGACCGGGCTGGAGGCCGGTGCCGACGATTATCTCACCAAGCCTTTCTCGCATCGTGAATTGCTCGCTCGCATCAAGGCAGTCGTGCGCCGCCGCGCGCCGTTGCTCGGCGATGAACCGGTCGAATTCGGCGACCTGAAGCTCGACCCTGCGGCACATCGCGTCAGCGCCGGCGGCGGCAAGCTCAGTCTCTGGGCGACCGAATTCCGGCTGCTGCATTTCCTGATGACACACCCGGATCGGGTGTACAGCCGCGGACAGCTGCTTGACGAAGTCTGGGGAGATCACGTGTTCGTCGAGGACCGAACGGTCGACGTACACATTCGCCGCCTGCGGCAGGCGCTGCAGCCGAGCGGTCACCAGCAGATGATCGAGACGGTGCACGGCGCCGGCTATTGCTTTCGCGCGAACCCGGACTGACCCGGATCAGGTCGGCACCGCCTGCGTCATTCCGTCTCTCCACGCAGGCCGTTGACCTGTGCCCAGCCGGTAATGCCGGGCCTGACCTTGTGGCGAACCATGGAGCCCTCGATCGCCGCCACCACCTGCTTCGCCGGAGCGACTCGGGGCGCGAAGAACGGTCGTTGTATCTGCGGATCAGCCAACAGCATTCGCTCGACCTTAAGGATCGCATTGCAGCGCGCGGATGACCCGCGCGCGCGAATTCCGTAGGTCGACTGGACTACCCCGGCAGAGACGCTCGCCGGCCGCCGGCAGGCGAATTCCGCGCCGGATTCTCCGGGAAAGCTGCGCCCCGAAGGGGTGCCGGGTTCGTGCCGGGAGCCGCCCGTGCGCAACCTGCCTCGCATCACAATTACGTAACAAGCGCGTCACATAGTCCTTCTGCGGTGGGACCTAAGGGTCTTCCAAGCGGCACGGAAAGCCACTTATGCAGATGGGCGGCTGCCAGGTGAATGTGCACAGCCGGATAACGGGACCCGGCTCGAAGTCAGGGAGGGCGGAGCGCAGGCGCGGGGAGCGCAGGCTCAGCGAGAGCGGCGGCGCGGCGTCGCTGCGCCCGGGGCAGCTCGAGGCTCTGTTGCTCAACATCGACGCTTCGCTGCGAGTCCACACGCGCCATCATCTGTTCGGCTGGACGCAGGGAATGCTGCAGAGCGTGGTCAAGCACGAGCTCCTGGTGTGCGCACTGCGCAGCACCCGCCCGACGAGCTATCAGGTCGATTGCTTGGCGAGCCCGTGGATCGACCCGGAGAAGGTGGGCGAGGTGTTCCGGCGCGATGCGGCGTTCGTGGCGCATCTCGTCGGCCAATGGGTCGAGAGCGATTTCCGTCCGACTCGAACTGGTGGTCTCGTTCCTGCACCTCGCATGGATGCGCACGCAACTCGGGGGTGCGATCGAGGGCCGCGGCGTGACGTTGCAGAGCGTCGACCCGCTCAGCGCGCGAGAGAAGGAGATCCTGCGCTGGATTCATCTCGGCAAGAGCAACTTCGAGATCGGAACCATCTTGGGTATCAGCCCGCTCACGGTCAAGAATCACGTCCAGAAGATCCACCCTCGGGGAGCCCCCCATGACCACAACTCGTCGTGTCTTCGTGCTTCTGCCGGGCATTGCAACTTTGATCTTGCTGTCTTCGGCAGCCCTCTGGTTCCGTGGGGAATCGGCCCGAAGGACCGCACGGCCGGCTCTCTCCCAACTCGCGTCGCGAGCGAGTTCGCAAAGGGGCGAGCTCGGGGCCGCAGGGGCGTATGGCCATTTGCCCATGGCCTTTGAAGCGAACCAGGGTCAGACCGGTCGGCGCGCGAAGTTTCTGTCGCGGGGCAGCGGATACACTGTGTATCTAACCTCCCACGAGGCGGTGCTGGCGCTCCGTCGACCCTCCAGCTCCAGCCGCAAATTCGACCCTCTCCTGCGAGCTCAAAATCCAGAGCCTCAGGATGCCGTTTTCCGTATGAAGCCGGTTGGGGCGCAGGCGGCAAGGGAGGTCTCCGGGATCGAAGAACTGCCCGGCAAGAGCAACTACTTCCTCGGCAACGATCCTTCGAAGTGGCGGCGCAACATTCCCACCTACGCCAAGGTCGGCTATCGGGAGATTTACCCGGGCATTGACCTGATCTACCACGGCCACCAGGGACAATTGGAATACGACTTTGTGGTGGCGCCGGGCGGCGACCCCAAGACCATCCGGCTGGCATTTCCAGGCGCAGAAAGACTCAAGGTAGATTCCCAAGGGGATTTGGTGGTGGAGGCCCAGGGTGCGAAAGTGCGATTTTGCAAGCCAGTTGTCTATCAGCCAGGAGAAGGCTCCGGCCTGCTGCGAAATCCGCGAGCGCAGCTTGTTGAGGGGCACTACGTGCTGCATCCTTCAAGGCAGGAGAGTCGAGATTCCCAAGTTGGGGTTTCGGTGTCTCAAATAGAAGCTGGCTTTGAGATAGCCCACTATGATGCGAGCCAACCACTGGTGATCGATCCGGTGTTGGTCTACTCCACCTACCTCGGTGGTAGCGGTGCGGACTGGGGAGCAGGAATCGCCGTCGACAGTGCCGGCAACATGTACGTGACCGGCAGGACCCAGTCGACCAACTTCCCCACCGCCAATCCTTTACAAGGTGCGCACGGCGGCAGCTTGTGGGACGCCTTCGTAGCGAAGTTGGATTCTAGCGGTTCCACGCTGCTTTATTCGACCTACCTCGGCGGCAGCCAAAACGACGTAGGAAGCGCGATCGCCGTGGACAGTGCGGGAAACGCCTACGTGACGGGTACGACCGTTTCGACCAACTTCCCCACCGCCAATCCGTTGCAGCCAAGGCTTGGCAATTGCTGCATGGAGGATGCCTTTGTGGCCAAGTTGGACTCCACCGGTTCCTCTCTGCTCTATTCTACCTACCTCGGTGGTGCCGACAATGACGAAGCCTCCGCCATCGCCGTCGACGGCGATGGCAACGCTTACGTGACAGGCTATACGGTATCGACCAATTTCCCCACCGCCAATCCGTTGC
>WNFQ01000934.1_pt1 | contig 24081 bp, 24 predicted proteins | sample 5400171 | NCBI WGS metagenome assembly WNFQ01 (sample SAMN13153356, study PRJNA577476) | soil metagenome | isolation source: 20 cm soil under Madrone tree | place: USA:California | collected 2016-06-14
GAAACACCGGCCATTTCTTTTAAGTAGGCCACCATGTTGTTAAAAGTGGTGGCCAGCGCGCCGATTTCGTCGTTGCGATGGATATCGATATTTTGATCGAGGTCGCCGGAGTCGCCGATTTCGCGCGCCACGGTGATCAGGTGCGTGAGCGGCTCGGTAATGGATTTCGCGGTGTAGAAGGCGACAAACAGTCCCGCCAAGACGGCGGCCAGCGTTCCCAGAGTGGTCAAACCGGTGCTGAATATGCTTGCCCGTGAAGCAGACGTGGTCGAGTCGTCGAGGGCCTTGGTGATGTCCAGGTTGGATTGATCGAGAACGGCCGACGATTTGGCCAGCCAGGACGAGGGATCCTTTTGCAGATAAAAAATCTGAAGATCGGAAACGGTGGCATCCCCGGAATCCACTTGATGGCGCTTGGCAATTAGAGGCTTGGCGAAATTGTCAGCCCAGCTTGCTTCTGTTCCTTCCACTTGAATTAGAGAGGTACGCAGGAGATCGCTGCCTGCCTGGGATTCGCCGCGCTTCATAATCGCACTGACGTCCAGGAGGCCGCGAGTAACTCTCTCCTCATCGCGCGGATCGCCGCTGAGCAGGAAATTATTAAGGTTCAGACGGTTCAGCATGATCTGATAGCGCACGGATTCAATGGCGCGCACGCTCTCAAGAGCGGTTGAGGCGTCCTTGCGCGCCGAGCTCTCTTTAAATCCGGCGATCAAATTCACGACAAACAAAGCCACCAGGATCGAGAGTATCGATCCAAATCCAACATAGAGTTTCTTGCCGATCGTCATCGCGAAAAACCTCCGCTCTCCTGCCCTAGCACGCCCTTGCGTGCACCACTTCAGTTGCTGCCGGCGAACTCAAATTCAATCACCAGCCTGGTTTCCTCCGGAGCCACTACGAACTTCCATTCCTTCACCGCATCCAGACAAGCCTGCACCAGGAGCGGGTGGCCACCCATCGCGCGCGTGCTCTTCACTCGCCCATCCGGAGTAATAATCACTTCGATCTTGACCCGGCCCATTACATTCATGCGTCTCGCGAGATCGGGATAGACGGGAGCAACCTTGGTCTTGACCTTGCGCTTGCCCTCTTCAGACCTCGACTGTTGCGCCAGTGCGCACGTGCCCAAAACCGACGACAGCGCCGTGCCCACAAGCACTTTGCGAATCCAGCTGGCTCTCATCGACACTACCCCTCCTGGGAATGGGATACCCCGGCGTTAGAGAAGGCACGTGGGTTGCCAGCGTTTTGCGAGGCGCGACAACCCGGTACGTATTTGCGAATTTCCGCCCAAGCGCAAGGCAACAGTAGACTTACAGAGGTTGGACCGAAGCGGCAATTGCCCCGAATGCCGCACGCGCCGTCTCAGCCGAGAGCGATTACAATGGTACAGGTCTCACGCTGAGACACTGCGCCCCCGGCCGAACTAGGTATGATGGTCGATATAGCAACAGCCTGGCGACACGTGATTGACTCAGATTGAGATAGCCCGGTAGCGTGGTAGAGCGTGGCAGTCGTCAAATTGAGACGCAGGTGCGCGTCTCGGCCAAAAATGCCTAGAGCTAAAGCCATCCCGAAATCACCGCGAACGTTGGCGCCTCGCAGTTCTATATGCGCGGAGTCTCACGCGTTGAATGGCCACGCCGAGGAATTGATGGAGCTCGCGGTGGATGCGGCGCAGTCGCGACACCTACCAGGATTTCTGGAACGATTTGCGGAGCGCGCCGCGCGCATGCTCTCCGCGGAGTGGTGCGCAGTAATGGTATTTCGCGGACGCGAGACGGATTCCTATCAAACGTCCGCGGGCAAAGACCGGCTCAATCCCGCCCAACACACCACGTTGATCCGTGGCGCGCGCGAGCTCGGCAAAGAGATTGAAGTGCGTCCGCTGCCGGCGGAGTCCGGGGAGATTGGCGAAGCGGAAAAAAATAAAGCGGCCGTTTTCGTACCGATCACCGCAAGCGATGCGGAGAACCTGGGCGCGATTTGCCTGGTATGCGGAAAAAGGAAGTTAGACGAGGCTGAGGGCAGGCTATTGCGGGCGCTGGCGAGTCACGCGGCGCTGTCGCTCGAGAATTTTCGGCGGTTTTCCCAATTGGAGCGCTCTAAGCGCCAATGGGTGGAAGACATCGATGCCATCAGCGATTACATCGTGGTGCACGATCGCTCCTGGCGCATCGTCCGCACGAACCGCTCTCTGGCATCGCACCTGGGAGTGCCGCCGGTGGCGCTGGTTGGCGAAGCCATGAACAGCTTGCGGCGAATCGCGGAAACGGGCAGCGACCTTCCGTGCCCGTTTTGCCGGGACACGCAGCAGCCCCGCGAGGAATATGTTGTGGCCTCCCCGGAGCGGATCTTTCTGGTATCGACCTCCCGCACACCGGGGGTCTCCGATGGCGATACGCGCACCATTCACGTTTTGAAGGATATTACCGATCGCCGCGAAGCAGAGAGGCGCTACCGCGAACTGTTTGACAGCATTCAGGAAGGCCTGTTTTTCGCGACGCCCGACGGCCGATTTCTGGACGTCAACGACGCCATGGTGCGCATGCTCGGCTACGATGCGCGCGATGAATTGCTGCGCGCCGATGTCGGACCGCACTTGTATCCGGCCCCGGCCGCTCGCGAACGATTCTTGCAGGCGCTAGCGGAACGCGGCGTGCTGCGGAATTACGAGGAAACCCTGCGTCGCAAGGATGGCACGCTCCTGCACACGCTGCAAAACATCACGGCGGTTCGCGATGCGCGCGGAAATATCGCGCAGATTCGCGGGCTCATGCTGGACGTGACCGAGCAAAAAACGTTTCAGTCGCAGTTGCAGCGCGAGCGCGACTTCAACCAGAAAATCCTGAATACCACGCAGAGCATGATCCTCGTGCTGGATACCGCCGGTTTGATCAGTTACGCAAACCGTCGGTGTTTTGAGGCCGGCTACCGCGAAGACGAGCTCATCGGATACCGGCTTGTGGACTGGGTGGAGAGTTCGCACCGGGCGGATTTCGAGGCCGCCCTGGAAACCACCGCGCACGGCCAGCAAGTGGAAAATCTGGAGCTGCGCGTGCGCCGCAGCGACGCCTCCATGGGGCATTTCTCCATTAGCTTGAGCCCCATGCGCGACGAGCAGAATGCCGTGAATAGCGTAGTGGTGGCCACGAGGTGAACAACCCGCTCGCGGCGATTCTCGGCTTCACCGATTTGCTCCTCGAAAATCCGCACATCCCAGACAATGCGCGCGAGGATTTGCAAATTATTCTGCGAGAGACGCAACGCACGAAGGACATCGTGCAAGATTTGCTGAGTTTCGCACGGCAGCGGCCGGTGCAGCGAGAACTGGTGCAGGTGAACAGCGTGCTGCGGCAAACCATCAAGCTGCGCAGCTATGATTTTGCCAGCCACGGCGTCGAGGTGGTGGAAGAATTCGACGAGAAGCTATCCCCGGCGCTCGGTGATTCGCAGCAGTTGCAGCAGGTTTTCCTGAACATTCTCAACAACGCTTATGACGCCGTGCAAGAGGCCGGCCGCCGGGGACGCATCGTCATCCGCACGCGGCGGCGCGGGGAATCCATAGAAGTGGCCGTCACGGACAACGGCACTGGCATAGCGGATCCGGAGCACATTTTCGATCCGTTCTACACTACCAAGCAAGCCGGTAAAGGCACGGGGCTGGGCCTGAGCATTTGCTACGGCATCGTGCGCGCGCACGGCGGCGAGATTTTGTGCTGGAACAATTCCGAGCAGCGCGGCAGCACGTTTATCGTGCGCGTTCCGGTAGCGAATGACGCCAGCGTGGCTGCCGCGCTTGCAAAAGAGGCAGGGCGATGAACGCGCAGGCACCCTCCGGGCTCGCGCCCATCTTGCTCATCGAAGACGAGCCTTCGGTGACTGCTTTCCTGCGCGCGGCGCTCGAGCGCCACGGGTACGCGGTAGCCAATGCCGCGACCGGCGCCGAAGGCCTCAGCATGCTGAGCGGCGGAAGATACTCGGGCGTTATCTCCGACATTCGCATGCCGGGCGCTGTGAACGGCGCGGAAGTGCATGCGTGGATCCAGAAGAACCGGCCGGAATTGTGCGCGCGCATTATTTTGATCAGCGGAGACACCGCCAACAGCGAGACGCAAGCTTTTCTGGCACAAAGCCGGGCGCCCTGCATTGAAAAGCCCTTCCGCGTGCAACAATTTATGACCATTGTGGAGAAAACCTTCGGGAAGCCATGAGCGACGAACTGAAAACACGTTTACTGGTGGTGGATGACGAGCAAAGCATTCGCCGCTTGTGCATGACTATCGGCAACACCCTTGGTTTCGCTTGCGCTGAGGCAGAAAGCGCGGAGGGGGCTTTGGCGCTTCTGGACAGGGAAACACCCGACCTTGTGCTTACCGACCTCAAGCTGCCGACCTTGAGCGGGGTTGAACTGCTTCGCCAGATAAAGATTCTGCTGCCGCGTACGGAAGTGGCCATCATGACCGGCCACGGCTCCGTCGAATCCGCGGTAGACGCCATGAAGCTCGGCGCTTACGACTACATTGAAAAGCCATTTCGCGTGGAAAAAATGCGCCTATTGCTGCAGCGCATGGCGGAAAAGGTTCGTCTGGTCACCGAAAACGCATTTTTGCGCGAGCGCGTGAGCACCGAGGAAAATCTCGACGGCATCATCGGCACCTCCGCCAACATCCAGGACGTCCTGCGCATGATTTCCCGTCTGAAGGACACGCGCACTCCCGTCCTGATTTCCGGCGAAAGCGGCACCGGCAAGGAATTGGTGGCGCGCGCTATTCATTTTCGCGGAACGATGGCGCAGACGCCCTTTGTGGCCGTGGATTGCGGCTCCCTCGTTCCAACGCTGATGGAAAGCGAGCTCTTCGGCTACGAGAAAGGCGCGTTTACCGGCGCCACTAAAACAAAATCCGGGCTGTTCCAAGCCGCGAATGGCGGCACTATCTTCCTTGACGAAATCGGCGAGCTGCCCCTCGAAATGCAAGCCAAGCTCCTCCGCGTCTTGCAGGAAAAGGAAATTCGCCCGGTGGGCAGCAACGATCAAGTCAGCGTCGACGTACGCGTCATCGCGGCAACCAACCGCGACCTGGAAGCCGCATATCGCGACGGCACCTTCCGCAAGGACCTCTATTTCCGCTTGAACGTCGTGACTGTGCATCTTCCCGCGCTGCGCGATCGCCGCTCCGACATTCCCATGCTCGTGCATCATTTCCTGGATCGCTACGCACCTGGCACAAACCTGCAGGTCACTTCCGCGGCAATGAAGAGCCTGTTGCACTACGATTGGCCCGGCAACGTCCGCGAACTGGAGAACTGCGTCGCTCGCGCGGTCACGCTCGGCGATCGCCAGGTCATCGATGTGAACGATCTGCCGCCGGCGATCCGAACCGAACACCCTTCCGCGGCGCCCGTATCTGCACGGGACGCCGCATCGCTTTCTACCACCGCGCTCGCCGAAATGGAGCGTATGACCATCCTGCGCGTGTTCGAGCAAGCCAACGGCGATAAAGCGCTTGCCGGCAAAATGCTGGGTATCAGCCGCGCTACTCTATATCGCAAGCTGAAGCGCTACAATATTCCCGTGAAAGCCGGCGCCTCGCCCGCAACTCCTGAGCAACAGCGTGCCGCCTCACATTAGCCGCCGCTAGTCTCATGCCCGCCTCAGCGCACCTCCACAAGCGCAAGAGCTGAGACGCGAGCGTTTCACGCTGAGACGTATGAGCCGTGGGTACCATCCGGGAAATCCATAACCCTCATCCTTTCAACTGCTTCACCACTCATTAGAGCAATTCCTTTTTGGTGTCCGACGTGCATTCCTCATCGCTGGGACATTGTCTTTCGCAGCGCTATGTGTGTGCAGGCCCGCGAAAACTGGTGAACCGTCAGGTCGGCAAGTCGAGAGGGTGCGTGAAGCGTTCAACTGAAACTGCCGTCAGCGAGCGCGAGTTGGATTGCGCGGCGCAACTCGCACGCTTTTTCCCGGGTGTCGCCGCCGTGCGCGTCCCGGTGCAGGTTACCGCCCTCCGCGGCGGAAGGGCTAGGCTTCGGGAAGCCACCGTTCTGGAATTTGGCGGCGCGCAGCATGCGATTTTTCTTTCAACACTGCCGCTGGAGTTTGAAGACCGCGTGCGACTGGAACGCGATGCGCGCGGCGGCGCGGCGGCTGACGCAACCGTCGTTGCCGTGCAATATCACGAAGGACGAAAGGCTGTAGCCGTTAAATTCGCGCAGGGGATGGGCGATTGGGTGATGCAGCCGTGAACAAGATTTCTACGACACTCAACCCCGCGTCAGCGCGCCCTGAAGACACACGCCAGGAACAATGGACGGAACTCCGTTCTGTTTTCCCGATCTACCTGGCGCTGGCAAAGCAGTTGGAAATCGCCATTCCCTTTCCGCAGGAAACGCGCAACCTTCCGGAAAAACCATCCGTCGAGCTCTTCAAGCAAGCGCAAACTTGGCTGGACGCCCTCGATTCGCGCGTGCTCGTTCACCAGTTGCGGCACCTGCTGCAGCAAACCACGCTAAACGCCAGCGAGAGCGGTCTCCGCGCGCTGATTCAGCGGCACATGCGCAAGCCGTCAAGAATCAATGCCGACCGCGACAAAATTGACTTCCTGCTCGTTCAGTATTTCGCGTTGTGCGCGCCCGCGAAAATCTACCACAAGCAAATCGAACTGGGAGACACCGCCGCGGTGATGAAGCCGGTCCTCGGCGAAGGGCACGGCGCCCCTCTCGCTTGCTGCGCGCCCTTGGAGAAAATGATCATCGCCTTACGTGGGTTCCGCAGCGTTCGCGACATGCTGAAGACCAATTTCATCGCCGAAGGCCGTAAAGTAAAAGAGGCCGCCGGTGCAATGTTTTACGACCCTTCGGCTCTCCTTTCCTTCATTCGCTTCAACTTCTTGATGCGCCGCACGCTGATTGAGTTGATGCACGCCGACCTCATTGCCATTCGCTCCGGGTTGCAGCACCTTGAAGCCGCCGGCACCAACACCCTTGATTGCCGCCACTCGGGCTCCTCGGCGTCGGAGCCGGTCGCCAAAATCAGGCAACTCGCCGATGAATGGAAGCAGCCGTTCCAAAAAGACTACACGGAGCGCACCGTCAACGAAACCTTTGAAAAACTGCTGAATTTGCGCAGCGACGTGGAGAAAGGGCTTGAGCAGTTGACTGCAAAGTCCGCCGCGACCGCCACGCCGCGTGCTACTGCGCCTGCTGCCAAGTCCGTGCCGCCGCCCACGAAAACGCCTGCCAAAGCAGCCAAGGCGCCGGAACCGCCCAAAGAACCGGAAACCGATCCCGGCATGGACTTTGAGAATACGCTTGAGCAGATTTGGGAGCAGCTCATTGCCACGCCTCCGACGCGTGGCCGCTCGATGAGCACGGTGAAAATCGGCCGTGCGCGTATCCTGCTGTCCTCGTGGGAAGTCACCGCGTTTGTCAGCGAGGACAGCTCAGCTGCCGACGATCTTCGCCGTGCCGTAGTTGCTCGCGCTATGGTCACCGCCGCGATAGAAGCCGCCAAGGAAACCGGGAACGCCACGGAACTCGATCGCGCCCTCTCCGTCGCTCGCGTAGAGGTTTCGCGGTTGCAAGAGCGCGTTGATGTAGCGAAGCAGGCCAAGGACACCGAAGCAGCGGTGAACCTGGGCATCAGCACCAAGCGGTTGCTTTCGGCGCTCGATGAAGCTGAAAAGTTGTAACGAGTACCGCGGCGGAACGCGTTCGCCGAAAAAATCTTTCCGGGGAGCGGCCACTTTTGCGAAGCGCAAGCGTACTGATCCTGACCGATGAAACTGATTTCGCGCGGCTGCTGACCGCTTGCTGGCAAGCGGAAGATCATGCGCCGGGAATCACCGTGCTAGGCAGCGATCTCTGGAAAGATCACGAGGCGGTGCCGCACGATCTGGTCGTGGTGGGGCCGCTGCGCGACGGCAAACTCTCGGAAATCCTGCTATCGCTTGAGCCGGCCACCGCTTTGATACTTTGCGCGCCTGCGGACTCCCGCGAGCTCAACCGCCTTCGCGGCAAATATCCGCGGCTGGTGCATGTGCCATTGCGCGAGGATTGGACGCAAACGCTCTTGCTCGTCGCCGGAGAGTCTCTGCGCCGCACCGAAGCTTTGCGCGTTGCGCGCCAAGCCGAAAGCAAGGCGGCGCGCAACGAGCAATACGCCACACTTGGGCGCTACATGACAGACATGAAACATAGCGTCAACAATGCGCTCACCTCGATGATTGGCAACGCGGAACTGCTGCTGCTTGAGCCCGGCCAGCTGTCGAAGCAATCCCTGGCGCAGATCAAAACCATTCACAGCATGGCGCTGCGCATGAACGAAATCATGCAACGATTCTCATCGCTGGCCAGCGAGATGAGGGACGCTGAGAATGCATCTCAAGCTGAGACGGAAGAGGCTCCGGCGGCCCCTTCCCGCCGCCGCTGACACTGCTTGGATACGCCGTAAACCCTTCATTCCAGGAACTATATATCAACCCGATGTCGGAGCGCTCAGCGACCAGAGGCTGGCCGCTGACGTGCACCTCTACTCCGCGGAGAACTACGGGGAGAAGTCTGCCGTGCAGAAGAAGGTCCTCATCGTTGACGATTCGCCGGCGCAGGTGAAGCTGATTCAGGGGTTACTCGAACCTGAAGGCTATCCCTCCGTCGGTCTCAACGATCCCAGACGCATCGAGGAAACCATCACCGCGGAACGCCCCTGCATGATCTTGCTGGACGTGGTGATGCCGGAGCGCAACGGTTTTCAAATTTGCCGCGACCTAAAGAGCAGCACGGAGTTCAATGCCATACCGGTCATCCTGGTGACCTCCAAGGACACCGTCAGCGACCGCTACTGGGGTCAGCAACAGGGCGCGGACGGTTATGTTACTAAGCCTTTCACGCGCGAGGAACTGCTGCGCGCGGTGCGCAGGTTTGCATGAGAGTGAAGAGCGAGCAACGAGCTGATGAATGAAGACTTTCATCTGACGCCATTGGCCGCCGACGCGGACGCCGCCGACCTCCTCGAGGCCCTCGGCCCGCTGGAGGAGCGTCCGCCGGAATCGCAGTACTGCGTGTTCCGCAGCGGGCGCGAACGCTTTTGTTTTCCGGTGCTCGACGTGGAGGAAGTCTTGGATTGGCCGCTGCTGACCAAGCTGCCCCTTGCGCCCGCGTACCTGATTGGAATTTTCAACTTGCGCGGCATCATCGTGCCGCTGATCGACATCGCCATGACCGAAGGCCGCAGGCCCGGGCTGCTGCCGAAACACGTAGTCGTGGCTTCTCTGCGCGGCGAGGGCCAGCACGACGATGTGCGCATCGGAATTGCCTCCGATGAAGTCATCGGCACCTACAGCGTAACGTCCGAGGATTTGTTGGAGCAAGCGCCGGAAAATGTGCCGCACTGCGTTGGCATGCTGCGCCACGACGACCGGCTGGCTCTGGTGATTGATTTGAGGAGATTGCTCGAGGTATTTCCGGGCCCCAGCATTTGATTGCGGCGGCCGCATCAACCCGCGGTGCGGCAACCGCCACAGACATTTGGAGGAAGGCATGAAATCGCGATTGAGTTCAACAATCTGGACGCTGGTCCTGGTCAACGGACTGGTGCTGTTCGGCGTGCTGTGGCTGGCGTACAGCGCCGGCCGCCAGTCAAACGGAGCGTCCATACTGGATTTTGGCTCGCTGCCCAGCGGCGCCAGCGGGTCGGTGCTGTTCGCTCTAATTCTGGCGCTGGGATCGATCTTCTTCCTGGCTTGGCGGCTAAACAGCACGTTCGTATCTCGGGTTCAGGAGCTCGCGCAGTTTTCCGAGCGCTTTGCAGCGGGCGATTCCAAGGCCCGCGCGGAGGTCAGCTCTAACGACGAGCTTGGCTACATCGCCGAAAACTTGAACCGCGCCGTCGCTCGCGTCTCCAAGGCCGCCAGCAACCAGGAAGCTAGCGACCACCTGCAGCGCAGCATCACCGAGTTGCTCACGGTGATCAACCAGGTGGCGCGCGGCGATCTGACCCTGCGCGGAAAAGTCACCAGCGACGCGCTCGGCAACGTCGCGGACTCCATCAACTACATGCTCGACAACTTCACCAAGGTTCTCGAGCGCGTGCGCAAGGCCGCCATGGAAGTGACCGCGTGCTCCAACAACATTCTTGTCGCTGCCGATGAAATGCAGGCCGGCGCAACGCAGCAGGACCAGGAAATCACGAATACTTCCAGCGCCGTCGAAGAGCTTACGGTCTCCATGAAACAAGTCTCCAACAACGCCGAAGCCAGCGCCGAGGCCGCGCGCCGCGCACTCGACGCCGCCGAACAGGGCAACCGCGCGGTACGCGACACGCTTGAAGGCATGCAGCGCATTCGGGCTTCCGTGCAAGCCACCGCAAAGAAAATCAAGTCCCTCGGCGATCGCTCGCTGGAAATTTCGGAAATCATCAACGTCATCAACGACATCACCGAACAGACCAACTTGCTTGCGCTGAACGCCGCCATCGAAGCAGCGCGCGCCGGAGAAGCCGGCCGCGGTTTCGCGGTCGTCGCCGACGAAGTCCGCAAGCTGGCGGAACACTCCCGCAGCGCCACGAAAGACATCGCCGCGCTCATCAAAGCCATTCAGGCCGAAACGAACGAGGCCGTGGTGGTCATGGAAGAAGGCACCAAGGAAGTGGAAAGCGGCGCAACGCTGGCCGATCAAGCCGGCCGCGCGCTCGACGCCATTTCCAGCGTCGTTCGCCAGTCCGCCGAACTCGTCCAGGAAATTTCGCTGGCCTCGAAGCAGCAGGTGCGCGGCACCGAAGGCGTCGCGCACGCCATGCAGATTATTTCCAACATCACGCGCCAGACCTCGCAAGGAACACGCGGCACGGTGGCGACCGTCAGCCAGCTAGTCAAGCTCTCGGACCAATTGAACGAAGCGTTGGCCCAGTTCCGCGCCATCAACAAGCAAGGTAGCAACAGCGCTTCGCACGAGTCCGAGCGGCCCGTCCCAGCAGTCGCTCTGCGCTAGGTCGGTGATCTTTTGCTCCGGCCGGGCGGCCGGAGCTAGAACGTGGGCACAATGAGCGAACGCCAGGGGCCGGCGGCCGGCCTGAGCGAACACGAATTGAGCGAGATCCGCATGCTGATTGAAGAGCGGACCGGCATTTGCTTCGACGAATCGCGCGAGCGTTTCTTCTCCACGCGCGTGCAAGAACATTTGCGCGCGAAGAAGTTCGCTCACGGCACGGATTTGCTGCGCGCGATGCGCAAAACCAATGTCGAGTACGAAGCTTTGCTAGAGCGGCTCTTGACCCAAGAGACTTCGTTCTTCCGTTACCCCGCGGTGTACAAAACATTTGAGAAGCGCGTGCTGCCGGAATTACACGTGAAAAAGTTCTGGAAGAATCCGAGAACGCTGCGTGTCTGGAGCGCCGGGTGCTCCACCGGCGAAGAGCCCTACTCCATCGCCATCACCATTGCCGATGCGCTTTCGTTCGCCGATGCGTGGAATGTCGAGATATTGGCTACGGACGTCGGCCGTCAAGCGCTCAAGCATGCCGAGCGCGGCGTGTACTCTGGCCGTTGCATCGCCAGCGTCACCAAAGCGCAACTCGCCGCGCATTTCACCGCCGTCGAAGGCGCCTACGAAGTCAAGGCGCGGCTGAAGAAAATGGTGACCTTCGCGCAAATGAATCTTGCCTCCGCGGTCTACGTCGGGCGCATGGACCTGATTTTCTGCATGAACGTGCTGATCTATTTCTCGGAAGAGCGCCGCCGCAATCTGGTGCAGCGCTTCTACGACTCGCTTGAACCAGGCGGCTACCTGTTTCTCGGCCATTCCGAGTCCATCTCCAAGATGCCCGTAAAGTTTCAAGCCATCGTGCTGAACGATTGCATTCTGTACCGCAAGCCGACCGCCGAGGAATTGCAAAAGTCTGAACTCGTCACGGAGGGACGCGCGTGAGCATGCCCGACCGCGAAGCCGTCGAAGTCTTCCTCCAAGAAGCCTCGGAGCGCCTGCAGTATTTGCGGGAGTACGTCAGCGTGCTTCAGGAAGTCGAGCCGCGGCGTGAAGATCTCGAACGTCTCTACATCGCGGCACACAATTTGACCGGCACTTCCGCAAGCTACGGCTACCCGCGATTCTCGGAGATCGCCGCAAAATTAGCGCACGTTTTCCAATATGCGCTGAACGCCACGCTGGGCGACGACTTGCACGGCCCGCTGACTGAATTTCTCTCCGACGGCATTTCCGTCCTGGAAACCGATTTGCTGGAGATCAGCGACACCGGCGAGGAAAGCGCTGAAGATATCGCCGCTTTCAAGGAGCGCTATCGCTTTGCATTCCCAGCCGAACCCGCGCCCCTCAACTACGGGCAGCAGCGCATCACGGAGCAGGCCATCGAGCAGCACGCGCAGGAAACCCACGAGGAGGAGTCCACGGGTTCCTACTTCGACGCGCTGCCCGCCGACGACGAGGTCGCGGAGGAAATTCTCGAATTCTTCCAGCCGGAAGCCGAAGAACATCTGCAAGTCGTCAGCGACTGCTTGATCTCTCTGGAAGGCAACAACAACCCCGAAGAGGTCAATCGCCTCTTCCGCGCGATTCACACCGTAAAAGGTTCCGCTGCGCAAGTTGGCTTGAAGCGCCTCGCCGCCATCGCGCACCGCGTAGAAGATTTGATCGGCCGGCTCCGCGACGGTGAGATCGAACCGTCTGCTGCGGTGGTCGATCTCTGTCTCGCTTCCGTCGATGTTTTGAAAAAGACTTTGCATCGCCAGTGGGCGGACGAATCCGAGATGCGCGCCGAGGTCGATTCCCTGCTCGGCCGCATCGCCGAGTTCGCGCCTCCAGAGGAAGAAGAGCTCGAGGCAGCACCGCAGACCGTTGAGGAACCGAGAGCCGAAAGCGCGGCGCAAGGGCCCGCAATGACGCGCAAGCCCGGCAAGCATCCCGGCGGCGCCGCCGCAAAATCCGTACGCATCGCGCTGGAACGCCTCGATCACATGATGAACACCGTCGGCGAGTTGGTCATTAACCGCACCCGTATGGTCGGCCGTGTGGCTGAATTAGAGAAACTCGTCGACACCCTGGGATTTTCCAAGGAGCGTTTGCAGGGCAAAGTTTCCGAGTTCCAGGAAAAATACGAATTCAATCGCATCAGCAATTCGCGCGCATCCGCGCCATGGAACCCCAATACCACTCCGCAGCGCCTGAACAGCGCCGCGGCCGGCGATACCTCCTTCTGGTCCGACTTCAGCGAACTGGAAATGGACCGCTACGACGACTTCAATATTCTTTCCCGTTCCATGGCGGAAATTTCCGCCGACGTCAACGAAGTTCTGACCCAGCTCGAAGGCTTCATCGGGCGCGTCGAAGGCGACATCGACGAGTTCACCAAGCTCGCGCATCACCTGCAAGACGAATTCACCGCCGCACGCATGGTGCCCATTGGCACCCTCTATTCCCGGCTTTCGCGAGCTGTGCGCGACGCTGCCACTTCCGCCGGCAAACAGGTCGAACTCGATCTCACCGGCAGTGAAACTGAGCTGGACAACAACATCATCCAGCAAATTTCCGATCCGCTCGTGCACCTGGTGCGCAATTCCGTCGCGCATGGAGTCGAGCACGCCGACGTCCGCCGCGCCGCCGGAAAGTCCGAAGCCGGCAAAGTTTCCCTCCGCGCTTATCATCGCGGGAATCACATTTACATCGAAGTCGAAGACGACGGCGGCGGCATCGATTACGATCGCGTGAAGCAGAGCGCTATCGAGCGCGGCCTGGTCTCGCCCGAGACCGCGGACCGCCTCACCGATCGCGACTTCCGTGAAATGCTCTTCCATCCCGGCTTTTCCACCGCGCCCGCAAAGACAGAGCTGGCCGGTCGCGGCGTCGGCCTGGACGTCGTGCGCGCCAATCTCAATGTGCTGAACGGCGAAATCGACATCCAAAGCACGCGCGGCCAGGGAACCAAGTTCACGCTGAAAGTTCCACTGACCTTGATCATCTCCCCCGCGCTGTTCGTGCGCTGCGGCGGCACCAGCTTCGCGCTTCCGCTCGCCGTGGTCGAGGAAATTCGCCGGCTCCGCGCCGACGAGATCGAAGACGTGGGCGGCAAGTTGCTGACCAAGGTTCGCGACGTGGTCACCGAAGTTATCCGTCTGGACTCCTATCTCGGCCTGCCTCCGCTCGAACCCGTCAACGGCTATTTCCGCATGGTTGTGGCCAACGCTGGCAATCGCCAGATCGGCCTGGTTGTCGAGGAAGTCCTCGGCAAGGACGAAATCGTCATCAAGAACCTCGGCGAGTATTTGCGTCGCGTCAAGCTCTTCCCCGGCACAACCATCGCGCCCGACGGCAGGTTGATTCTCCTGATCGACTTGAATCGCATGGTGGCCACCGAACCCGGCGAACGCCGCGCCTTGCAAGCGACCCCGACGGCCGCGCGCATCTTCGCTCCGGGCTCTGCCGCGGTCGCTCGCGGCACCATTCCCGCCGAAGCCATCGATCGCGTCGAGCACGAGCGCGTCATCGTCGTTGCCGACGACTCCATCAGCGTGCGCAAATTTGTCGGCCGCATGCTCGAGAAGAACGGTTATCGCGTGAAGCTGGCCGCCGACGGCCTAGAAGCCGCCGAACTCGTCGCCCAGCACGGCTGCCACCTGGTTATCACGGACCTCGAGATGCCGCGCATGACCGGCTACGAACTGATGGTGCAGTTGCGTCAAAGCCCCGCGACGCGCCGCATCCCCGTCATGGTGGTCACATCGCGCGCCGGCGCCAAACATCGCGACCGCGCCATAAAAGAGGGCGCTGCCGCTTTTCTGACCAAGCCCGTCCAGGAAGATCAACTGCTCGCCGCGGTCGAACAGCTCATAGGAACGGAGGCGACGCATCCGGTTGTTCCGGTGGCGTAGAGGACCGATGGCACCCCCAGCCAACAAAAAATTCCGCGTCTTGATCGTCGACGACTCCGCCTTCATGCGCAAAGTCCTCGAGCAGATTTTCAACGCCGACGACCAACTGCAGGTCGTGGGCCACGCCAAAGACGGCCGCGAAGCCGTCGCCATGGCCGAATCGCTCAAGCCAGACGTCATCACCATGGACATCAACATGCCGCACATGGACGGTCTGCAAGCCACCGCCCAGATCATGACCACGAATCCCAAGCCTATCGTTATCGTCAGCTCGGAATCGAGGGAAGGCGCGGCCGGCTCGCTTAAATCGCTGGAACTCGGGGCCATCGAATTTGTCGGCAAACCCTCCAGCGGCATCGACCTGGACATGCAAAACGTGAAGGAAGAGCTGCTGCGCAAAGTGCGCATGGCCGCGAAAGTGCGCGTCGTGCGTACCGCCTCGAGACTTGCTCTCACCGTGCAAGGCACAAACCGCGGCGCTGCGCCTGCCAAGCCAGCTCCGGCCGTTCGCACCGTCCCAGCGCCCGCGATTCCCGCGGACCAGCGCTTCCCCGTCGTTGTAATGGGCGCCTCTACTGGCGGCCCCGCCACTGTGATGCGCCTTGCGCCGGGATTCACGCGCGACTTCCCTGCCGCAGTCTTTCTGGTTCAGCACATGCCTGCGTCCTTCACCACCCAATACGCGGCGCAGCTCGCTGAATTCACCAGCATTCGCGTGAAGGAAGCGGAAGCCAACGAAGCCGTGCAGCCCGGCACGCTTTACATTTGCCCCGGCGCGCAGCATCTGCGCGTTACTCCCGCGGGCCGCATTCAGCTCGACGCCGCTTCCGGCCGCATCAACGGCTATCTGCCAAATATCGACATCACCATGGAAACCGTCGCGGCTTACGCCGGAGCCATGAGCATCGGCGTGATCCTCACAGGCATGGGCAGCGACGGCGCGAACGGCGCCAAAGCCATTAAGTCCGCCGGCGGCATGGTTCTCGCGCAAGACGAAGCCACCTCCGTGATTTTCGGCATGCCCGCGGAAGCCATCAAGCTCGCCGCGGTCGACCACGTCCTCGCCATCGACGACATCTACGCTGCCATCGAAAAACGCGTCATCAGCATCTGCAAAGCAACCCCGCTGGGGGTGAAGTAGTGCGCCCCAATTCTCCCGTCAAGGCGCCTGCCGCGCGCACTGAGCAGATCATACTGTTCCGCGTCAGCGGCCAGCTTTTTGCCGTTTCTTCGGCTTCTGTGCAGGAAGTTCGCGGCGTGGATAGCCTCTCCGGCGCTGCCAAGGAGATTTCGCAACCAAGCCTGCGCAAAGTGAAGCATGTCGTGCGTCGCGGCGAAAATTCCATATACGTCGTGAACGCCGCCATGCATTTTGGCTTGCCGCCGGCGCCACCGGCTCTCGTTTTTGTGCTGCGGCGCACGCGTACCGCCCTGCTGATTGACGGGATCGAGAAAATGACCACCATGACCCGCTTGCAGGCTCTCCCTCTGGCCTTTTGCCACGAAGAGCGCGCCTGGTACCGCGGGCTCACCGCGCTCGACCAATCCGTCGTGCCGGTCGTGAAGCCGGACGGCTTTTTGACTCCCGACGAGCTTTTCCTATTGGACGCTTCGTTGTCGCAAGAGGCCGACGCGGAGGCCAGCCGCATCGCCGAAGAGAACGCACAACAAGGCATAGACACGAGTATCACGCAATGACTCTTTTCGCAGAAACCGAGCTGCAATCTTTCGTCCTGCTCCGCCTGGGCGACCGCCGCTTTGCGGTCACTGCCAACCAGATTGCAGAGCTCGTCGCGCCGAGCCGCATCTTTCGCTTCCCGCACCACACCAGCGAAGTCGAAGGCGTCATCCTCCGCCGCGGCCGCATCGTGCCGGTCTGTGATGTTGCGGAGAAACTCATCGGCAAGGTTTTGCATTCGCGCCGCTTCTATTTGATCGCTCAGCGTTGCTATGGCGCGCAGACCGAGTGGGTCGCGCTGCCGGTCACCGGAGATTGCGAACTCATCAACGCCGAGATGACTTTGCCCAGCGACACCGACGCGCCCCACGTTTCCGGCTGGCTTTCGCACGCCGGCGACGTCATCGAAGTGCTCAATCTTGCCGCCTTGACTCCTGGTCCCGGCGGCGAACTTGCTTCCCTCGCCTCGCCTCTGCAGCCTCTGGAGGCCCAGCCATGATCTCCAGCGGACGTCCCGCGAAGATTTTGCTCATCGACAGCAACGTCTACTTCGCCAAAAAGCTCGGCGATGCTCTGAAGCGCGAAGGATTTGAAGTGATTTCCAGCACGCAGGCGGCTTTTGCGCTGACCACCCTCGAATACGACGCACCCGCCGCCATCGTTTGCGCCACCAACATGCGCGAGATGGGCGCCCTCGAAATCGCCAAGATCATTCACGCCGATCCGAAAAACGCCGCGCTGCCCGTGATCGCCTTGGGCGACGGCAGCCAGCGCGCCCTGATGGAAGCATTTCAAGCTGGTTGTGACGATTACATCGACCGCCGCCGCACGCCCGCGATTATCGCTACGCACGTGCGCAACATCGTCACCAGCAAAGCCGAGGGCTTCCAGCCCACGCAGATGCTTGCGCAGGCCGATACCAGCCTCAGCGGCAGCCTCACACACACCGATCTTCCCGGAGTGCTGCAGATGCTCACCCACGCTCACCAGACCGGTGCGCTGCACATCAACGCCGCGAATGCCGACGCCGTGCTCTTCTTTGACGCCGGCGAAATCCGTCACGCCGAATGCGGCAGCCTCTTTGGCGACGAAGCCGTCGTGCACATCGTCAAAAACGTGCATGGTAACGGCAACGGCGTCTACAAGTTCGTCTACGGAAGCACTTCACCGCAGCACACTGTGCTGCGCAATGCTACGGATCTCATGCTCGATGCCATGCGCGAATTCGACGAAGGTGCTCGCGACATGGCGGATAAGGAAGCGCTATGAGCGAAGCCCTGACCATACCCCCCCTGGCCGATGCGCCCGCGAAGCGCACGCCCACGGTGTATTTCATTGACGACAGCGCCACCATGCGCGAAGTCATCAAGATTGCTTTTCGCCGCGAGAGCTTCAACGTCGTCGCCTGCGCCGATGCCGCCTCTGCCCTCGCGCAGTTCGCCCAGAATCCGCCGGATGCCGTCATCACCGACGTCATCATGCCGGACCAGGACGGCTACTCGGTCTGCACGCAAATCAAGCAGCACCCGGAATTCGGCTCGATTCCTGTCATCTTGATGTCCGGTGTCGTCAACAAAACCGTCGCCGACAAGGCCATCGCCGTGAAAGCGGATGAATTGATCCGCAAACCCTTTCAGCCGCAGGAACTGATTGGCCGCGTAAAAAGCTTGCTCGGTCCGAAATTTGCCGCTCCCGCGCCCGAACGCCATATCGGGGCCAGCTCGCTGCAGAGCCTGTTTGCGCCACCGCCGCCTCCGCCGCCATCGATTCCTGCTCCGCCGCCAGCCTACGCACTACCACATGCCATGCCGCCGGCGCCGCCGGAAATGTTGCCGCCCGAAAACGCTTGGCCTCGCGCTTTAGCCGAAGCCTTCACACCGCGCCCAGCCGCGCCTGCTGCGCCTCCCGCTCAAGGTTTCCGCGCTCCCGCGGCAAACCCCGACATCGTCAAACTCAAGACCGAAATAGCCCGTCTCGAGCTCCTGGTGAAGAAGCTCCAGACTGAGCTGCAAATCGAGCGCCAGTACAACCAAGCCCTCGAACAACACGTCCACAACCTAACCACCATCGACTAACTCATATCCTCTTGGCTTGATGTAACGGTCGGACGGGTCTCTAACCACTAAATGACTGTCGGACTCACTAAGACATCCAGGGGTTGAAGACCGGCACCTGCATGCCGGCGAAATCACTGTCATTCCGCGAAACAATCGTCAAATTGTGGTGAATCGCCGTCGCAGCCAGCAAACCGTCTATGGTCGACAACGCTCTTCCCTTCTTCTTGGCAGTTGCCGCAAGCGAGCCCCAGCGGTCGGCTATTGCAGCATCAATCGGTAGAATTCTTGCCGAAAAACGCGCCTGCAATTCCAGATCGAGCCAGGTCTCTAGCGAGGTTCTGCGCCTGCTCTGCGGCAAAGAAGCCACACCCTTGCGAATTTCTCCTAATGTCAGAACGCTGAGATATAGAAAGCCTTCATCCGCAGTTTCCAACCAACTCATGACCCGCGTTTCTGGACGTAAGCGGACTGCTTCCGAGACGCAGTTCGTGTCCAGCAAATAACCGTTCATAGTTCGACTTCGCGCCCTTCGTCTCTCTGTCGCTCCAGGTTCAGTTCGATGCCCACAAAGGGTGATTCCCGGAAGAATTCGACTAGGTTCTTCGGTTGGTGAGATCGGCCAGTAAGCTCTTCATACTGCTCGCCGGATATCATCACCACTCCTTCCCTGCCCTGACGCGTGATAAGTTGTGGCCCTTCCGTACGGGCCCGGCGAAACACCTCGCTGAATCGTGCTTTCGCCGTTTGAACCTGCCACTCCGGCCCCATCTTCTTCGAGGATCTCTTCCTTCCCGCTGCTGCGCCGGCAGGCTTGTTCTTCTCCAGCAATTTTGCCATCGCACCACCCCTTTGCCAGACTAGTCTGACTAGTCATTCTATCAAAAGAAATGCGCCGAAGAAACTCTCCTCCTGTGAGCATGTTCGGAAGCGTTACCTCAGTCCGTTGAAGGAAAGGCGCAATCAGGTCCATATTGGGTAGCCTGTGAGGGGGAATCCATGCGCAGTTTCATTTGGTTGGCCTTAGCGGTGCTTCTAGTTTTTGCCTGGATCGGAAGCTTTGTGATGTACCATGTCGCAGGTTTCCTGATTCATTTGCTTTTGATCTTTGCGGTCATATCGCTGGTAATTCATCTCTTCACCGGAAGACGTTCCACGTAAGACAGATCAATCCGTCCGGACGCGGGCTCAATGGCCTGGCCGCCGGTGTCACAAGCGCAAATCGACAGTTTGCCCTCGCCATATCCGGCGGCTCCTTCATCTTCGCCTCCATCTTCTCAAGGACCCGCGCTCGCGTAGCGAATCCGACCTAAGCATCACGCATCCGACCTGATTTATTTTTCGGGAGAAAGTGCTACGCGATTGGGTTTTTCCAGCGGAGTCCGGGAAAGCGGCTGAAGTCTCGATCCGTGGTGTGCAGTACGCCCCCATATTCGATCGTCAGAGCCGCCAGTTGCGCGTCAGTGACCAGGGGCCCCCGGGCTTGGCCGTCGACCATCATTTGGCGGAGGAAATTCCAGTGATCGTCTCCCGGCCCGAGCAGGCGGACATTGGGCTGATTGACCCACTCATCCACTATCTCAACGACCTCTGCGGGGGTGAAACGCTTCCCAGTCAGCCTTGGATTGGTGACAATCCGCATGAATGCCGACACGGTTTGCCACGGCAATCCGACTGGAGACGCACCCGAAAAGACTTCCTCGACCCATGCCCGCGCTTTCGCATGCTTATCCGAGTCGGCGTCATAGGCATACAGCAGGATGTTCGCGTCAATAACAATCACTTGTGAGCAGCGCCTTCTAGGGATTCCACCAAATCCTCGACGTCGTCGTAGCTAAGTCCCGCAGGCAGGCCTAAAGGGTGGGGGCGAACAATGAATCTTTTTTGCTGCTGCTTTCCCGATTGCATCAATCCCAAGCGCAGAAAATGGTTGACCGCGGCCTTCAAAGAAGCACCCGAACGGCGAATCTCGCGCCGTAGTAGCTTGGCTACATCCTCATCCAGGGAAAGAGTAGTTCGCACATCATAATGATCACACGGCAGGCATCATGATGTCAACCAAGCAACACCCTTTGAAGCAAGGGCGCATTCACCACGTTCTTGCAGCCTGCCAGCGCGCCCCACTCGCCTGCGCCACGCTCGCAATCTGCACGTTGCTCTTGCCGTACATCGAATACGCACCGCGGTGCGAGCCGTTCCCAGCACCCCGCACAAACAAAAGGGGCCGGCCGGTCGGCGCGCCCCTTGGAAACCAACAACTAACAACCAAAAACCAAGAACAGTTCGACCTCTACGCCTTCGCCGCCTTTACTCCATTAAACGCCAAGGCAAGACGCGACTTGTACCGATTCCCTGTATTCTCGTGCAACACGCCTTTGCTGATGGCCACGTCAATCGCCGACAGCGTCGGCTGTAGCAAAGTTCCTGCCGCGCCCGCATCCCCCGCGCTGATCGCCGTGCGCAGCCGCTTGATCAACGTGCGCACCCGCGTGCGGTTGGCCCGGTTCACTTCTGCGCGTTGACCAGCTTGCGCCGCCCGCTTCAAAACGGACTTCTTCTTTTTCTTTACTTTGGTAGCCTGTCCCTGGGCCATCTATTGCTCCTTTTGCATGTTCCGGAAACCTTTAACGTTAAACGAGGCCTTTCCCTTTGTCAAACGACCCAAAAGCCGTCCCTTCGGGACAAACGGTGACACAGGCGCCCAGCACGGTCGCTTCTGCGCAGGCAAAGCCGCCAGCCCTGCGCCAAGACAAGCACGACGAACTACGCCTTCTCGTCAATTCGCACCACCCCATCATCACTGTAGAGACGCCCGAAGAGGAGCGCGTCGAACAGTTGCTGCTGGAGGTCGCCGCGGAGCTCGCTGTCCCACTGTACACCTGGAGCGTCACCGCAGGCTTGGCTAAGGCGCACGGCGCGCCGATCTACAACACGGATAATCCTGAGCAGGCGGTCGCCAATGTCGCGTTGATTCCGGGCGACGCCGTTTTCCTGCTGAAGGATTTCGCGCGTTACTGCGACAACGACCGCGTCTGCCGCCGCTTGCGCGAACTGGCCGAGAAATTTCGATGCGAGCGCCGCTCCATCGTCATCATGGCCGCCTCCTTGGAATTACCCCCGGATTTGCGCGGCGATTCCGTGCCGTTTCAATTGGGCTTGCCAACTGCCGACGAATTGCTCCCCGGCGTAAAGAACGTGCTGGCGGAGATGACCCGCACGCAACAAATTCCGCTGGCCCTGGACATCGTCGGCGTTTCGCAGCTCACGCAGAATTTGGTCGGCCTGCCGCAGGAGGAAGCGATGCGCGCGTTGCGCATGTGCATCCTCGCACGGCGCCGCGTGGACGCCGGCTTGCTCGACGCCGTCCTCGACGCCAAGCGCGACGCGCTGCGCAGCGACGGCCTGCTCGAAACCGTGCGCCCCGATGCGTCCTTCGCCGACGTCGCAGGCTTGCGGCACCTGCGCGACTGGATTGCCAAGCGTAAAAGCGCGCTAACTCCGGAAGGCCGCCGCTTCGGCCTCGAGCCGCCCAAAGGGATTCTGATCACCGGCGTGCAAGGATGCGGCAAGAGTTTGGCCGCGCGCTCCGTAGCCGGCGAATGGGGCTACGAGATGGCGCGGCTCGATGCCGGCGCGCTATACGACAAATTTATCGGCGAAAGCGAAAAAAAACTGCAGAAAGCGCTGGAGTTGGCGCAAAAACTAGCGCCCATGGTGTTGTGGATCGACGAAATCGAGAAAGCCTTCGCGTCCGCGGGCAGCAGCGGCGATGCCGATGCCGGCCTGTCGCAGCGCCTGCTGGCTACACTGCTGACCTGGATGCAGGATCGCGAAGGCGGCGTCTTCCTCGCCGCCACCTCCAACAACATCAGCGCGCTGCCGCCGGAAATGCTGCGCAAAGGCCGCTTCGATGAAATCTTCTTCGTTGACCTACCGAACATTGAAGTTCGTGCAGCGCTTTTTTCTCTTCACTTGAAAAAGCGTGCACGCGATCCAGCGTCGTTCGACCTGCAGAAATTGGCGAGCTCCAGCGATGGCTTCAGCGGCGCAGAAATCGAGCAAGCCATCGTCGCGGGCCTCTATACCGCATTCTCGCAAAAGCAACAGCTCTCAACAGAGATACTGGTGGCCGAAATTCGCGGCACGCAACCCCTCAGCGTCACGCGCGCGGAAGACATCCAAGCCATCCGCGACTGGGCCAAGGCTCGCGCCGTACCCGCCGATTAAGCCAGTTTCAAACTTGGGTCGGCATTCAGCGAAGTGTCCGCGAATTGGCCGGTGCGAAAGCGAAAATAGGCAGCGGCAGCGATCATAGCGGCATTGTCCGTGGACAGTGCGCGGCTCGGGAAAAATACTTCGAGACCTTTGGCGCGCGCGCGGTCTTCAAACGTGGCGCGAAGTTGGCTGTTGGCCGCGACCCCGCCGGAGACGAGAATCCTTTCCGGGGATAATTCTTCCGCCGCGGCCAGCGTGCGATCGACCAGATCGCGCACGACTGCGTTTTGAAATTCGCGCACCAGCGCCAGCGTTTGCGGGCTGCACAGCGGCAGCAACTGCTCGTATTTGCGCTCGCCGCGCGCAATGCGGGCTGCACAGCGGCTGCAACTGCTCGTATTTGCGTTCGCCGCGCGCAAGCGCTTCTTCCCTGCTGCGAATTTCTGGTGTGTATTCGGGATGTTCGCGGACATGGTAGAGCACCGCAGTCTTGATGCCGCGAAAACTGAAATCGTACGGATTGCCGCGCGTTTTGATCGAACCGAACTTCACCGGGGCCGAAACGCCATTCGTCGCAGCGGCTAGACGGTCGAGAATTCCCGGATACCCAAGCCCGAGCAGCTTTGCGACTTTGTCGTAGGCCTCGCCCGCTGCGTCGTCACGTGTCTGGCCGATTTTGCGATATTCAAATGTGCCGCGCGATTTATCCGGCATCACCTGATACAAAACAGTGTGCCCGCCGGAAACGATAAGGCATACCGCAGGCAGTTTCGGCTTGCGCCCGCTCTTGTGCGCTTCCAAAAAAACCGCGTGTACGTGACCTTCCAAATGGTTGACCGGCACCAACGGCTTTTGCAGCGCAGCGGCAAGCGTTTTCCCGTAAGTAATCCCCACCAGCAAAGCGCCAACAAGCCCGGGCTTTGCCTGCTCCAGAGCCTCGCGCACCACCGGAACGATTTGGCGCAGATGCTCGCGCGAAGCCAGCTCCGGCACCACGCCGCCGTACTTGCGATGCACCTCGATCTGCGACGCGACCACGCTGGACAGAATTTCCCGTCCATCGGCAACCACCGCAGCCGCGGTTTCGTCGCAGGAAGACTCGATCCCCAGAATGCGCACGCTCATGCTTTCATTCTGCGCCACGCGTTCCAGAGGTTGCAAATCCAGGCGGCGTATTTCTCCTCGCCGATACAACGTTGGTGGCATTTTCTCGCACGCGCGGATTGACAAATCCATTGCCACGCGA
>WNFQ01000609.1_pt1 | contig 24080 bp, 17 predicted proteins | sample 5400171 | NCBI WGS metagenome assembly WNFQ01 (sample SAMN13153356, study PRJNA577476) | soil metagenome | isolation source: 20 cm soil under Madrone tree | place: USA:California | collected 2016-06-14
CTCGAGTCGGCCCGGCAATCATGTAACCGTTGGCAAAGACGTAGTTCACTTCCATGCCAAAATCTTTCGAACGCAGCGTGTAGTACGTATGGCCGCCGGCATCGGTCTTGTCCCAGGCCAGCCCGCCTTTTCCTTCCTTGGCCATCTGCTTGTTCACTTCGTCAACGACATGCTCGAAGGCTTGTTGCAGATGCGCCGGGTCGTTCACTTCGAACACCAGCTTCCATGAAGGCACGGGCAGAATCGGGCCGTCGATTGCGAAGGCGTACTCGCCGCCGAGTGGAGCCGCAAAATCTTTGCGCAGATCCAATCCGTGATCGCTCTGCAGCTCAGCCAGTTTTTTATTGAGATCGGGGCTCACCTTGTTCAGCACGCCCAACAAATCGTCTACCAGAGCGGTCGGGTTCTTTACCACAAAGCCGGCCACCACGTTGGCATCCGGAGAAATGTATTCGAGCGAACCCATCGGGGCCGGTTGTGCCAGCCAAGCAGTGACTCCGTGATTGGCTTCGGCGTATGAAAGCACGGCCCGCGTGTGCGTCTTGCCGTCACTGTCTTTTTGATCAAGCACAAACGACTTCATATTAAAGACCCCAAGTTCATTGAGCGCCTGTTCATGCTGATCACCAACGGCTATACGGCGCAGACCGCGTGTGTGAGCGATGATTTTCTCCAGGTCCGCTGCGATTACCAGACCCGCGCCTTCGCGATAGACCGAGGCTATGCGGCTGTGAAATGGCGTCGAATTGAAGTTACTTGCTTGAGCGTTTATCGCTTGTAACTGATCAAGTTTCGGAGAAGCGACCAGGACGTCGCCGGCTATCCAAACATAGATATTCTTGTCGCCCGCCGCGGTAGTGGCTGACGCCGCCGCCGGCTGCGCGGTCTTTGGATCGTCAACCCACTGAACCTGGGGGGCCTTACCCTGACCAGCCAACTTCTGTACTTCAGTGTCGAAGAACGCCCGAAATCCAGCCGGGTTCTTGAGTTCGGCGAGAACAATCGGTTCGATCGGCTGACCGCTATCGCTTATGCCCGCACCGATCGCTAGTTCGTCGCCGAGTTGGTCCCCAAAATCTTTGATCGTCGAAATGGCCTGACTCATTCCCGGGCGTTCATGACGATTTGCAAACCAGTCCTTAAGCGCGGGGTTCTGCTGAATTCGCTCTTCGATAATGCGGTTGGATTCGGCGATGGTCGCGCTTACATTCGGCAGCGCTGCGTACAGCACGGTGTTCTCAGGCATCATGTCGAGCAGGCGCGTTGAGTAACGCACGCCCGGCTTGACCACAGCGTTGAGTTCCTGCTGCAGTGCAGTTAAGCCCTCGAGCGTCTTGGCGTAACGAGCCGCATTGTGGCTCCACGCGATTTCGTCTTTGAGTGGAATCGTTTCGATTGAAGTATTAGTCGTTGCCTGTTCACCCGCCCGCAGAACTCGATCATCTCCCGAGCGATCGAGATGAACCTCGCCCTCAATTACACTGACGCGCGATCCTTTGGTGCCCGAATTCACGGCCAAGGTAGTGCCCGTAACTGACACCAGCGAGTCGCCGGTCTCGACAAAGAAATGGCCCTTCTGTTTGGCAGCTTCGACAATTACGCTGCCGCGATCGAGATGCAGTGTGGTGCCCCGCATCGTCTGGTTGATCGAAAACTCAGAACGGTCTTTCATTTCGATTAGCGACCCGTCGCCCAGGCGCACGACCGCATGCGCATCTTTGGCAGTGCGAATGGTGTCGCCACGTTTGATCTTCTCGCCGGCATTCAGCGAACGCGTCTGCGCATCCGTGACCGCGTAAACGGGACCATCAGCGGCAGAAACGGTTGCGTCAAACGAGCCGAACGGCATATAACGCTGAATCAATGGCAGCGCGATCAGTCCCAGACCAATGACGAGTACAGCCGCGATTCCCCAGCGCAAGACAACCGGCCGGAGGCTGTAGTTGGAAGCTTTTCGATTTTGTCTGCGCGCGGGACTCGTTACTCCGACGCGGACCTCGCGCGCTTGTTTCAGGGCCTTGCGGCAGGGGATGCACTCGTGCGTGTGATCGACCAGCAGCAGCGAGCGAGCTTCTGATAGCTTGCCGCCCAGATACGCCGGAATGAGCGTTTGAAAATCTGCACACCCTTCGATTCGATCGGCTGGCGTAGCGCCCATGACGGGAGCGCCCACGACCGGAGCGCCCGCATTCTGCGGGCGGTTCGCGCGCATCCTGCGAGCTTCCTCATCAGTCGACATCCGCGCCCAAACCCTCTCACTCGCGTCGCTCACCGTTGCGTCGTCGACCTGCTCGGCGCGAATTCCAGCCGTAACCTGATCCAGAATGTTGTTGAGTTCTTTGTTTTTCATGCTTCTCTCCCAGGATGATTCCGAAAATGATGATTTCCTCTTGGCGCCTTTGCGCCCTTGCATGAGCCATTATGTTGAATGCCTCTGTAAATACTTTCCAATCTCTTTCCGCAGACGGACGCGGGCGCGATGTAATGTCACCCCAACAACCAGCGGCGACGTGTGCATGACGTTGGCTATTTCGCCGTTGCCAAATCCCTCAAAATACCGCAAGGCAAACATCTGCGCCGCGGTATCGCCGAGCTTTGATAAGGCGTCGATCAGCAACTCTCTTAACTCGCGATCCTCTTGATGCTTGGCCGGATCATGCTTTGAGACGAACGCCGCCACGCTGGCGCGATTCTCAACGTCATCAATAGCAACCGCTTTCGAACGTTTCCGGCTGCGCAGCATATCGAGTGAAGCATTAATGGCCGCCCGAGCAAAATATGCTTCCGGGTTCTCAGCCGCGGCCACCGATTCCTGCCCCCGAGCAATGCGCAAAAAAACCGTCTGCAGAACATCTTCCGCGTCCGCCGCGCTGCCGGTAACCCGATGCGCGGTGCGAAAAACCCGTCCGTGATGTCTTTGAAAAAGCCCCTCAAGGCTGTTTGAGTCTTCCGCGGAGAGTTGGCGCAGGAGCGCAGGCTGCGAGCCTTCGGACATCGTCGAGTGCGCGGTCTTGAGCGGTTTTACAGCAGCCAGCATAGCTTCCTCTTGAAAATCCTTTCCGCCCATAAAACGCTCCTCGGTAGAGATTATTAACACCGGAAGGAAGAAACTTGAAGTTTTGGAAGGAATGAGGTCAGGGCCGACGCGTGTCTGCGTTCTCCTTTTTCGGCTATGCCGCAGCATAGTGCGAAAAGCCTATGCTTTCCGAGGAGGAGTACTCTTTTATTTTCTGAGGCTATGCCTCAGCAGACTTTGAGGCATAGCCTCCGTAAAAGAAATACGAGAAATACCCGTTAAGCCGAAGGCTTAACGGCCTGTTTAGACCGGACACATGGTATGTGCCTGGGCAGACCCGGCGAACACCTGACCTGACCCATCCTGAAGTCATTAGCGTTCTGTTGCCAGGGCTTTCTTAGTGCTCGCGATTATTTGAGTTTTACGGCGGCTTGCGCATCCAAATGCTTTCGTGCTTCGCCAGCTTCCGGGCTGTTCGGATAGCGTTGAATGATCTCGCGCCAGGCGGCGCCGTTGTAGTGAAACTTCTTCGCGGCGCGATCGAAGGTGAAGATTACGCCCTGGCGGTTATATCGATCCAGGCCGGCGTAGTTCAAATAGTAGCTGAACTCGGGGGCGCCTTCGGCGGGTAGCTCGCGTCTTTCAAAACGGCGCTCGGCCTCGCGTGAAAGTTTTGCGGCCGCTTCTTCAGCAGCGTCGCCGTACATTAGCAAGACCTGCGGGCGCAGGGGTGAGCGTGGAAAGGCCTCGAGGAAAATGCGCGCGCGGGCGATGCGATCAAATTCGTCGGCGCCGCCAATCAAACGCGCGAGCCGCCGATCATCGCCCGGACGCCAAGACGCAATTACCGCCTCGCTTTGCAGCCAACCCGAAGTTCGCCGAGTAACCACAACATGATAAAAGACCAGACCATCACGATTTCGGCTGGCGCCTCTGATCGAAACGAAATGACCCCGGTTCAGGCGGCGCAGCAGACGAGCTGTGGGTTCCGGTGTGCTGCGCAACGCGGCGAGTCTTTCATCGGCGACGACGGCCAAATGGCTGCCTGGCGGTAAGCGACGTTTCTGTGCGAACACACCAGACCCGATTGAATGACAGATGACCAGCACGGCCAAGCTGATCATGTGGATTCGCAAAGGCCTCGCTCGGTGGATAACGAAATCTGCAACGGAGGCACAGCCTGTCATTTGTAAGAGCCACCGGAGACGGGTAAGGCAAAGTCTGACCACACTGTCAGACGACAAAGGCGCAGATGCTTCGTTAGAAATGCAAAGCGGAATTTGAGTTGAGGTCTTGAGAGATCCTAATGGCACAGACTCGGCCTCCTTCTACAAGATGAGGTTGCAAAGGCAACTCTCGCGGCGTCACTGCTTTGTTGCTGGCAGGCGAGATGCCTGCGTTCCGCACGCAGGATGCGTGCGCTCCTAACGTGTCGCGCGACGACGTTTTGCCGCAACCGTGGGATTGAGTTTCATGCGGGCCTCAGCGGCCATCAGCCGCTCGCGAACGCCCGCATGGTGAAAGTGACAGATCGCAACTGCGAGCGCGTCCGCCGCGTCGTGTGGTTCGGGAACCGCGCGCAACTGCAGCAGCACCCTTACCATCTCCTGGACCTGGCGCTTATCGGCGTTGCCATAGCCGGCGACCGTCTGTTTCACCAGGCGCGGCGCGTATTCGCCAATCTCCAGCGCCGCACTCTCGGCGACCAGGAGCGCAACGCCACGCACCTGACCGAGCTTTAGAATGACCTTCGGATTAACTGCGTAGAACGCCTCTTCGATGGCGCAAGCGTCGGGCTTTAACTTATCGACGATTTCTTCGAGACCGCGATAGACTTTCAAGAGGCGCGCAGAGTGGCTCGTCGACATCGATAATTTCAGCACGCCGAATTCAACCAGCCGGTAACTTCGGCTGTCGCCCTCGACGACTCCCCAACCGGTCGTCTCACTGCCAGGATCGATTCCTAAGACACGCACAATGGGACCGAGTTTACAGCATGCATCAAGCGGTTTCTATAGTTGTGTGTTTCTCTTGAGAGTTAAGGATCTTAATGCTGGTTGCAAATATGAGGCGGGTGGATGGCGAGCAGGGTGATGGAGCGCGGACATCCTGTCTGCCGGCGGCCAAAGCCCGCTCGAACTCATGACAAAGAACCGATTGATTTTGTTCGTGCTGCGCGCTCAGGCGGAGAGGATGTCCGCGCTGGATTCGATAAGAATCAAGCCGCGGCCATGTCGGCTTCGTCGATATCAAAGTTGGCATAGACCTTCTGCACGTCGTCATGGTCTTCGATGGCTTCCATCAGGCGCAGCATTGTTTGTGCGCTGCTTCCTTCGAGCTTTACGTAGGTTTGGGGGACCATTGAAACTTCGGCCATCTGCGGTTCGATACCGGCGGCCTTAATCGCAGACTGAACGCCTTCAAAGTTTTCCGGCGAGGTAATGATCTCGAAGTTGTCCTCGTCGTCGCGCAGATCGTCGGCTCCGGCTTCAATGGCAATTTCAAACAACTCTTCTTCAGGCTTGGCGGTTTTGTCGATGACGATGTAACCCTTCTTTTCAAACAACCAGCCGACCGAGCCCGCTTCGCCCAGGTTCCCGCCGTTTTTGGAGAACATGTGTCTAATCTCGGCCACCGTTCGGTTGCGGTTGTCCGTCACGGCTTCGATGAGGAGGGCCACGCCACCCGGACCGTAACCTTCGTAAGTGATCTCTTCATAGTTAACGCCCTCTTCCGCGCCGGTGCCGCGGCGTACAGCGCGATCAATTGTATCGTTGGGCATGTTGCCGGCCTTGGCATCCAGGATAGCTTTGCGGAGACGCGCATTCGCATCCGGATCGCCGCCGCCCGTGCGGGCCGCCACGGTGATTTCCTTAATGAATTTGGTGAAGAGTTTACCGCGCTTGGCGTCGGTCGCGCCCTTCTTGTGCTTAATCGAATGCCACTTCGAATGTCCGGACATTTGAGCTTATCGATCCTTAAAAGAATTTTCTGTGATTGAGTTTGAGGCCAGAATATATCATAAGTGTTGGAGCGGGGCGACCGGTCGGGCCTTAGCCTGCTCCGTCGCGTCACAAAATGCGTTGACAAGCCACCGCACTCCAAAATTATTTCAATTTTTCGTATTCCGCACGCGCTGCGATCAGGAAAGGAATCGTGGAATCAGCGTCTTTCCAGAGGGTGAAAAAATCCTGATAGTACTTGCGGGCCCTCGCGTTGTCGCCGCTGATGACCGCGGCGCGAGCGGACCCGAGTTCAGCCAGCGGATAAAGCGGCGAGACTGGGTACCAGCCGCGATGATCGACAATCGTCTGGAATTCCAGGGCTGCCTGCGCACCATTGCCCTGTTTCAGATAAGCCTGCCCGCGCAGATATTGCGGCCAGAACTCGCCGGCAACTTCGTACCGCTTCGCCGTCTCGATCAGTTGAATTACTTGAGCGGCATTCCCGCGATTCAATTCCAACTGGGCCCGGGCTATTGGGATCGAGATGGTGTTGAGCAAAGTATCCTGCGGAAATGCCTTTGATACTTCATCCATGTTCGCCTGAGCTGCGGCCGCTTGCCCGCAACCAGCGAGCGCAGAGGCGGCGGCAACCAGGTTGGCCTGCTCGCGCGAAAGGGCCAACGCGCTGGTCACAATCCCACTCACTGGCGCGCAATTTCCGAAAGCGGCATTTCTTTCGGCCTGCTGCAACAGCGCCTGCGCGGTAATTTCTTTGACTCCGCTCTGCCGGGCCAGTTCGATCGCATGGTCGTTAAACTGATTGGCTTTCGCTAACTGTCCAGAGAAGTCGGAAGTCTGCGCCTGCCACGTCAGGGCTTCTTCCGGTTTGGTTGCAGCCCAGGCGAGTTGGTCCTTCATCGCCGGCGCATCGCCTTTAACAAACGCAATTTGATAGAGGCGAGCGTGCATCTTCGTGGTTTCCAATTTTTGCGAGAGCGCTCGACGCAGCACGTCATTGGCTTCGTCAAAGCGATTAAGCCCGATGAAGGCAACCGCCAGGTTGGCACGCGGTCGCGCGTCCATTGGGTTCAGCTTGATCGCTTCCTGAGCGTTGTCAATGGCCTTTTCGAATGGGCCGACCAGGGTGTATTTATTGGCCAGCAGAATAAAAGGTTCCGGGTCTTTGGGATAGGTGCGCTTCCAGATTTCCAACTGATCAATTTGCCTGTCCCATTCTCCCGTCACCCCGCCGTAATAATTCGCCGAAACGAATAGCTTCTCACGTTCGCTCGCTCGGTCGCGCAGGTCGTAGGCCTTCTGAAAGGCCTCGCGGGAAAGCTCATTTTGCTTCGTGATGTTGTAGCAGGTCCCCAATCTGGCGTAGGCGATTGCGAAATAGGGATCGCGCGCAATTGCATCCTTATAAAAAGGGATCGCAGCGTCGTATTTACCGCTGGAATGCTGTTCGAAGCCACGCGAGTAGGCCTGGAGTGCCTCCAGTGATGAAGTTGTGGCCGCCTCGATGGGAGCGTCGAACTTTTCCACTGAGCTAAGCGATTCGCCCAGCTTCTCACGCAGCCGGGATGCGGCCTGGCCCAGCGCTTTCAAGATTTCTTCTTTGCCGTCGGCTTCAACCTGCTCGCTGGCGATCGAATCGCCGGTGTGCGCATTCACAGCTTCCATAGAAATCGCATAATGACTGCCGAGGCTGGAAATCGTTCCCAGCAACATCGCCTTAATTCCCTGCCGTTCACAGATTTCACGCGCGACGTCGCGGGTAATGCGCGTATCCGTCGGCTTCTCCATAAACCTGAGGGTTTCGCGCACGCGATCTTCCGAAAAAATATCCAGGTATGGTGATTGACCAAGCTGAACTGACAAAGCCTGCTTCAGGGTTCCGTCAAATACCGGATCGCCGGTGCTGTTAACAAAATCAGCCAGCAGAATCTTGTCCTTGTCCGTCAATCGCACTCGCTCGCGAAAGTAGAAAAAATAAACGGCTGCTGAAGCGGCAAACAGGATTACCAGCGCAGCGATGGCGGCGCCTGTCTTATGACGCTTGATCTCACCGGCGATATATTCGGCGCTCGATGCGCGAGTCTGAACGGCGCTGGCAGATCCGGTGCCTCCGGTTGCTCCGGGTATCGTCGTCTGGACACGTCCCAGCGAGCCAGGAACTTCGGTGTCGGCGTAGCGCAGACCAGAAACGCTAAACGCCGAGGTCAATCGCTCGGGAGGTATTGAGCGCTCGAGTTCGGTTTGAAACTCGAGCCGCTGCTTCAGTTTTTTCAGATCCGATTCCAGTTCCTTGACAGTCTGGTAACGCTCATCAACGTCCTTGCGCAGAGCCTTCATTATGATCCATTCAAGTTCCGCGGGCGCGTTGGGCGCGAACCGGGCCAACGGCGCAGGATCGGTCTTGGCTATCGCAATAATAATGTCGGTCTTGGTTTCGCCCAGGAAGGGCGCGCGGCCCGACGTCATTTCATAAAGCACCACACCCAGACTCCAAATGTCAGTGCGCGCATCGATCGGCTTGCCTCGGGCTTGCTCGGGCGACATGTATTGCGAAGTTCCGAGGACGATGCCGGCGTCAGTCTGGACCAGGGCCCGGGTTACGGCTTCGGTATCAGTCTCTTCCTGGTCGGGTCTTTCGGTGAGCTTGGCGAGGCCGAAATCCAGAACCTTAACGTGGCCGTTGCGCCGAATCATTATGTTTTCCGGCTTGATGTCGCGATGGACGATACCGGCGGCGTGGGCTTCTTCCAACGCGCCCGCCACCTGGATCGCGACGTCCAGAACCTCCGCCAAGTCCATCGGCGCGCCGCCCAGACGCTTTCGCAAAGTAATGCCATCAATAAATTCCGTGGCAATGAAGTGACGCCCGCCTTCGTCCCCCATTTCATAGATGGTGAGAATGTTTGGATGGTTGAGGGCCGAAGCCGCATAGGCTTCCTGATCAAAGCGGCTGAGGCGATCGCGATTTTGGGTTAACTCCTGGTCGAGCAACTTCAGCGCGACCTTGCGGCCCAGTTTCATGTCCTCAGCCAGGAACACTTCACCCATGCCGCCCGCGCCGAGCTTTTCCAGAATTCGGTAACGAGAAATGGATTTCAGTTCCAAGGGGGTCGCGTATTATTCCAACAAGATTAACTGCTCAAGCCTGGCAGAGTCCGCGCCGGCGATGCGCACGATCTTACTCTTTGAAGCGGTTCCCGAAACTATCTCGACCGCATTCTGTGGCAGTTTGAAAAATTTTGCCAGTAATCGAATCAATTCCCGATTAGCGGCGCCCGCCACCGGCGGCGCAGCAATCCGAATTCGCAGGGCGCCATTATACTCGCCGGCAATCTCGCTCCGCGATGCGCGGGGAACAATTCGCACCGCGAAAGTGAGGCCGCGATCCTTTTCGGAATATTGAATCACCCGAACGAATAGTAAATCGCGAAGCGCACAATCAGGAACTTAATCGGGAATCGCTGAAAATAAATCAGCCGCTCCCGTCGACCTCCAAAAGAAGTGCACGCTAAAAGAAACGCGTTGGCCAGCCTCGCAACAGCGTGCCGGCAACCGCCGCCTGGCACAACCAGAGAATGACGAAGGCCACGATGGGCGAAACATCGAACATGCCCACAGGCGGAATTGTTCGGCGCAAAGGACCAAGCAACGGTTCTGTGATCAGGTAGAGAAATCGCATCAGCCGATTTCCATAACCCACCGCCACGAATGACAGTATGATGCGGATGAAGATCGCCAATATATATAGTCCAAGAAAACCAAACAGAAGATAACCCGCAATCGCGACCGGCGCGCCCAATTGCCGGCTCGATCCCGCATAGATAATGCCGGCGATTGTGTTTAGAACGCTCCCCGCAACCTGAATCACCATGTACCCGGCAACGATCACCAGGATCGCCGCGATGAAGGGCGCAACTTTGGAATCGAGCCCAAACCCCCTCAGCATGGCCCGCGTCGGGGAGAGGATCGGCTCGGTCGATCGGCGCAAAGTGACCGCCGACCAACTGAAGGGATTCCCATCCATGTAATTAAAGACAGAGCGCAGCACGATGAGGACAATCGCCGCGACGATAATCGCCGTGATGCCCCAGGTGATGAAAAGAAAAAGAGACTGGATTACCAGCATGGCTCTTGTCAGAACCGCCTGCGGTAGCGGGCGGTTGATCTTTCGCCGCCGAGAATGTCGTTAGTAAGTGCGATCAACTGCCCGCTACCGCAGGCGGTTCTGACACTCGCTCGCCAAAAATCGCCGTGCCCACCCGCACAATCGTCGCACCTTCTTCAATCGCGACTGCGAAGTCGTGAGTCATACCCATCGAAAGCTCCCCGCCTTGATTCCCAAATGCGCCCCGTCCAAAAAGATCATCCCGCAGTTCCCGCAATCGCCGAAAATATTGCCGAGTTTGTTGGGGATCATCAAAGTAGGGAGGCAAGGTCATCAGACCCTTCAAGCTCAAGCGCGGAGACCCTTTGATGACATCGACAATCTTCTCTACCTGATCTTCGGCTGCTCCTGATTTCGTCGCCTCTTGTCCCAGGTCAACCTGAATCAGCACCGGCAATACTTCCCGGTTCACTTCCTCACAAACGCGATCCAACCGCTGGGCCAATGCCACTGAATCGAGCGAATGTATTACATCAAACAACTCGACCGCTCGCCGGGCCTTGTTCGATTGCAAGTGACCGATCAGATGCCAGCGCGCGGCATTTCGACCGACTTCGAGAATCTTTGATTCCGCTTCCTGGACGCGATTTTCACCAAGTTCGGATACTGCAGCGGCAATCGCTAACCGTATGGTATCGGCAGAATGCGTCTTGCTGACAGCTACGAGCGTGATGTCCTGTGGTTTGCGATTAACGCGAAGCGCCGCCTCCGCTATCTGCGCTTGCACTCGCTCCAGACTCTGGCGGAGTTCTGCTTGACGTTGCGATTCTGAATTCATTCCAGCAACACAATTGAACGCCAACTATAACAATCGCTCTGAAAGCCCGCAAACGGTGTTCGCCCGGTGCACGCCATAAGCGAAGATAACGAAACGATATCGTACGTTGATGATCGGTTCGATCATGCTCTGACCCTTGTTAATTCGAAATTGCGCCGGCGGCATGGATCTTGTTGTACCAACCGCGGAGTAATCTGAAAATCTTTAGTTTCGCGGAGGTGTTATGAAGTTGATGAAACGCAATCGCAAGATGTGGTTGGTAGTCGCCAGCATTTTTCTGCTCGCACTGTTGCCGGCAACGAGTTTCAGCCAGGGTCGCGGCCGCGGTCAGGATAAAAAGCTGGACAAATTTGTCAATGGTCACGACGCGCGTAACGGCCGTTGGGACGGGCGCGGCCCAGGGTATTCGAGGCGATCTCTGATTGGCAATGACACGCGGAACAGGCGGTCGAATCGATTCCGCAATCGGAACTTTGACAGAAACGATCAATTCAGTGACCGCGGGCTGCGCCGACGTGGTTTTGATAACAACCAGTTCCTGCGTTCGCAAAGATCGCGACACTGGAATCGGCGTGTTAATCGACGCGGTTTCTAAGAATACGACAAGAGCGCTCGGCCAGATTAGCTAAGAGCATTGGAGGACGCATCGTGAAGTCAAGAGTTTTATCGAAACTGTTTCATGGAGCGGTTGGTGCGCTCGTCTTGAGCGCAATCTTCCCGGTAGCCGCCCTGGGTCAAAGAAGATGGGTGGGTCGCCCGCATCGGAGTAGGATCGTCGTCTATAACTATCAACCGAGGCCCTACGTGGTTTACCAACGCAGGTCTTATTACAGTAACGGCTATCCGCAAAACTATTTCGGCAACGAATACTATACGTACGGCACATCTCAGCCTTACTACAGCAACGGGTACTACTCGTACCGGGATTCGCAGCCGTACTTCGCTAATCGATCCACCTACGCATGGGCTAACCCGACTTATCGCTATGACGAATCATGGAACCGCCGCCATCGCCGCAATGGGCTGCGGGTTGGAATTCGCCTGCGGTAGCTCAAGAGAAGGTGCTTCGGCAGTTTGACGTGGCACGGGAGTCCCGCCCGTGAAGACCCGCGCAAGATGCGCGTGCCACATTTGACACTCCTTGATCGGGTTCGTATATTCGAATCTCACGGGGATGTGGCGGAACTGGCAGACGCGCAGGTCTCAGAAGCCTGTGATGGTGACATCGTGGAGGTTCAAGTCCTCTCATCCCCACCAAAGATTGAGGGCGAGCCATTAAGCTCGCCCTTTTGCTTGCGCAATATGGAGCGCGGACAATCCTGTCCGCGAGCGTGCGCAGCACGCTCAGTCTCACCACTTTTTATCTTCATAATGAGGTTTGCGCTTTGCGCTCAGGCGGACAGGATGTCCGCGCTCCACCTCGATTACGATTGCCGTTTTAACTTGCCGCCAATCACAACACCTGTGGCTCCGATAACCGGACCGAGAAATATTACCCACGCCGGGTGTCTGGCTTTGCTCATCGCCTCCATGTTGGGAACGTTGCCAGTCCTAATCTCGTGAGTATCGGCGGGTCGCAACGCCGTACTTGCAAACGCCAGCGCGAGACCGAGCACCAACACAACGGCCGCCAGCACCAGCGGCGCCTTGCCTCCCCTGGCGATCGCCGCGCAAATGAGCCCGGCGATAATCGTCGTTACGAGAATTACGCCAAACTGCATCACAGTCCACCGGGTCGATGCGTCATACGACGCCGGCCTGAATGACCAGTTCGGGCCCATCAACGAATAGATGGTCATAAAGGTGGCGACCTGCAGGATAAACATCACTATGTAACCGACGATTACTCCGAGAGTGCTTCTCAGCATGCGATGGACTCCTCTTTAACTGAAGTGAAACTGCTTTTTTGATTGCTCGTTTATCACGGTTAGCAGTTCCACGCAAGCTTTTTCACGATCGGGCTGCGCAATAATGCCAACGAGTCGCACTTTAGAAATTGTCTTGTCCTGCTTTATCCGCCGAGCCCACCTGGGTACCTCTTCACTGTTTTGTGATCGCGCTCCGCCCGCCGCGAAGAACGTATTTCTGAATCTTACCCGTCGCAGTCTTCGGCAGTTCCTTAACAAACGTCACGTCGTGCGGCGCCTTGAAGTGCGCCAACTGTGAACGGGCAAATTCACGAAGCTCGTCTTCCGTCGCGGAGGCACCGCTACGCAGCACTACGAATGCGTGCGGCGCCTCGCCCCAGCGCGGATGCGGCCAACCCACAATCGCGACTTCCTCTACCGCCGGATGACGCAACAGCACGCCCTCGACCTCGACCGACGAAATATTTTCGCCCCCGCTGATGATCACGTCCTTCAAGCGATCGCGAATCTCGATGTACCCGTCCGGATGAACCACTGCGGCGTCCCCGGTGTGAAACCAGCCATCGCGCATCGCCTCGGCGGTAGCTTCCGGGTCGTTGTAATAGCCTTCCATTACCACATTGCCACGCGCGACGATCTCACCGGCGCTAGCGCCGTCGGGCGGGACCTCGGCGCCTGATTCGTCGATGACCGCGGTCTCGCCCGAGGTGATCAACTCAACGCCCTGCCTGGCTTTGACGACGGCGCTTTCAAGAATAGAAAGTTGTTCATGCTCCGCTCGCGACTCGCATACAGTAATGAAAGGACTTGTTTCAGTCAGCCCGTACATTTGTGTGACCGTCCAGCCGAGCTCGCCTTCCAAACGTTCGATTGTGGAAGCCGCCGGAGGCGCGCCGGCCGTCAACACCCGCACCCGGCGGGGCGCCGTTCCGCGCGCTTCCTCATCTGCGTTAGCCAAACCGATCAGAACAGTGGGCGCGGCGCACAGCATCGTGATCCGCTCCTTCTCGATCAGCTCGAACACTAAAACCGGATCGACCTTCGGCAAACAGACGTGCGCGGCGCCGGCGGCTGTGACCGTCCAGACAAACGTCCAGCCGTTGGCATGGAACATTGGCAACGTCCAGAGATAACGATCCGCGCAGTCCATGTGCTCATGCAGCAACGTCCCCACGGTATTCAGGTAAGCGTTGCGGTGTGTGATCATCACACCTTTGGGGCGCGAAGTCGTGCCACTGGTGTAATTGATCGTCAGCAAATCGCTTTCCTGAATCTTCGGATGCGCAAAGTGGTTCGCGGCCTCGGCCAAAAGCGCTTCGTAATCGAGCCAGCCATCGCACGCGCCATCGAGGGCCACGAAGTGGTCAACTGTAGGAAGCTGTGAACGAATACTTTCAATGCCGGAAAGATAATCTGACTGCGCGCAAACCACTCGAGCGCCGCTGTGATTGATCAAGTAAACGAAATCGTCCGCCGTCAGGCGATAGTTGATGGGCACCAACACCGCGCCAATCTGCGGCACCGCATAAAAAGATTCCAGTTGCGCGTGGGTATTCGATGCGATGTAGGCGATCCGATCACCCTGGCCAACGCCTAACCGTTGGAGACTCGAGGACCAGCGATCACAGCGATCAAAGAACTGCGCATAAGTCAGGCGCAAATCCCCATCAACGACAGCGTCGCGATCGCCGTAGAGCTTGCGTGCGCGGCGCGCAAAATCCATCGGGGTTAGCGGAGTTTCCATCTGGCTTCTTTCTCAGTAGAATTCTTTGGAAGACCAAGCCCGGATTAGATCCACGAAACCACACCAACGCTAAGAAGAATCACAATTCCTATTTCGTGTGATTTCGTGGATGGGCTTTTACCGCTCGCTTAATACAGCGTTCTCCCCGATCCTCTTCAATAGAAAATGATTGGTAGACGCTAACTCGACGACGAAACGGCAGGGCCCTGTAAACTCTTCGCGATCAGCGGCACAATCTTGCGCGGCACATCGATCGCCGCTTTGATATGGCGGGCGTTCGTGAAGTGCCCGGCCACATAGACTCCACGCACGTTGGTTTCGAACGTTTCCGGATCGTAGACCGGCATCTCGGTTAGTTTTCCCGAAGTAACTTCCACCCCCAGACTCTTCAGCAAAGTCAGATCGGCATCACTTCCCACCAGCACAAAGACCACGTCGTTGGGAATCGTCCGCTTCTCTCCGGTTTCAGTCGTCAGGGTAACTTCGTGCGGGGTGATTTCGTTAATCTGCTGATAGAGAATCACACGCAAGCGACCTTCGGCGACCTCGCGCTCAAGCGGGGAACGCACCCAATGCTTCATCGCCCCGGCTTTCGGATCGCGATTCTCCCAATCTTCGCGCCAGATGGCCATCGTCGTGCGCGCGCCTTCTTCAGACAGGAACAAGGCCGCCTCGGCAGCGCTGTTGCCGCCGCCGACCACCAGCGCTTCTTTGCGCACATAGGGATAGGGTTCGATGAATCGATGATGAACTTTCGGTAGGTTTTCGCCGGGCACATTCAGCCGGCGCGGCTTGGCCATCGCCCCGATCGCAAACAGCAGGCGACGCGCCTGGTAAGTCGCGTGGGTTTCTTGTCCAAGCGTGTTCAGGCTCCGGGTGTGCACGTTGAAGATTTCGGATTCCGGGTGCTCAATACGAGTGACTTCTTCTCCGGTGTTGATTTGCAAATCACCATCGAGGACGAAATGAATGTAGTGCGATAGCAGTTCCTCGCGCGTTGGCTTTTCGCGGACCGGATGCAGCGCGCCGTCCCTCATCTCCAATTCATTGGGCGTCGAGAACAGAGTGCGACCAACCGGATACTTGCGAATCGTGTCCGCAATCGTCCCCTTCTCGATCACCAGATAGTCGAGACCTTCACGAGCTGCCGCATCGGCAGCGGAAAGCCCCGCCGGCCCGGCGCCGATAATTAAAAGATCAAGTGGTTCTTGATCCATCTTGAGTGACTTCGCTTCTGGTTATTTTCTTCCTCTCCCTTTTGGAGAGGGAGTTTAGTCTTCAGAACTCCAAAACTCCCCGCGCGACCACCACCGAGGCGCCACTCACGCAAACCCGCTCGACTTTGCCGGGCTGGCCCTTAACTTCCAGACCAATACGGCTGGGACGATTAATAAAATCACCCTGCTCGATCACAAACTTGTAGACACCTTCGACAGGTTCTACCCGCGTCGCGCCATGATGAACCAGATAACCTCCGAGCGGCCCGGCGGCGCTCCCGGTCGCCGGATCCTCACCAATATTCTGTCCAATAAAAAAGCGTGCGTGCGCGCGGGCCGCGCCAATCTCGAGCGTTTCGCGGGTGAACGCATAGCAACCCGTGCCGCCGCCGAATGCACTATTACCTTCGTAGATCTCTTCGAGCATCGGCAGATTCACTTTGCAATTACCGAGGTCAGCCAGTGATCGCACCGGCACCAACAACATCGTGTTTCCCGTCGAGACCGCCTGAATCGGCAAACTCTCGTCCAAATCTTCGCGGGCCAGACCCAGCGCACGCGCAATTTGCGCCTGCTGCTCCCAGTCGTCAATTTCCCCGCGAATTTCAAACTTGCCCTGCGTCATTACCACGCGTGCGGGTTCGCCGTCTTTGAACTCGATATCAATCGGCAGCACGCCGATGCCAACTTCGTGTTTCAGATTAACCCAGCCGTTGCCGCTTTCCGGAATTGGCACAATGCCTTCGCGCGCCAGACTATTCCATGCTCCCACGATCGGGTGGCCCGCAAACGGAAGTTCGTTGCCCGGAGTAAATATCCGCAGGCGACGCAACGCTTCTTCTTTTTCAGAAGGGAGGACGAAAACTGTCTCCGACAAATTCATCTCGCGAGCGATCTGTTGCATCCGCTCGTCAGTGATTCCTTCGGCTTCCGGAAAGACAGCCAGCGGATTACCGGAAAAGGGCTGGTCGGTGAAAACGTCGAGTTGAATGAATCGATAATCCATCATGCCTCCGCTAACTTGTTTCTGGGAAGACGATGGATCATCCGGCACAAGGACGTGCTGGTCAAGCAGCGATACGAAGTTTGACTTGCGAACTCTCTCTCAATCGCGGGCCCGGCGCCACAAAATCACAACCAGGGCCAGGGCCACGACGATGGGAACGATCCACCAGGCGACTTTCAACCAGGAGAGCGGAATAAAGGTGCTAAGCAAACCGACAAAATCGTGGATATTCTGATGGACCCAGGACAGGACAGGCAGGCTTTGGATCTTCCAGCCAAACAGCACTGACCCTGTTTTGAGGGCACCAATCAAAGCCAGAAACACAAACAAAGCCACGAACAGAAAAACGACAAAGCGCTTAACCTGACCCCTGCCCCTGATAAAATCTCCCAACAGCCAGGCTACGACATTAAGTCCCGCGGTAACTCCGAAAGCCATCCATCCAAACTGGGATACTTCCGGTTTTGCGAAAATCGCAGCGCCGACAATCATCAAAACTTCGAACGTGTAGAGTAACTTCAGCCAATGTCGAAACAACAAGTGCGCGAGACTATTAGGCACCGCGACTTCGACGAACCCCCAGAAGATTGTGCCCAGGCGCGCGATCCAACCCGCATACCGGTCATTAACGTTGTAGTCCTTCGATATGCCGGAAAGCACTTCACCAATTATTGTAGTCGCGCGCGCCGCTGTACGGAGCGTCGGCTCCGGCTCCAGCCGGCTGCGATCTTTGAAGACCTTCCGATAATAATCCCTCAGGTCTGCGTCGCGGATGCGGGCCTCAAGCGCTTCTTTCAAATCCGGTGCGCAGTAATTCTTAAGATTGCCAAGAAAACAACTCAGGGTTTTCAACGCCTCGTCATCAGCGCTGCCGCTTCTGGTCCTCATTAGCGATTCGACCAGCAGATCGTGGAGCTCTATCTGGCCCAGGCCATTGGTGGCTTCACAGACAATTGCCGCCTGAGCGTCCGCGATCAACCGCCGCGTTTCGGGGTGATTGGGCAAAAGAGCCGTGATGATCCGTTCAGCGCCGTCCAACCTTCCCCACAGGATGTCGTTCTTCCGCCAAAGCTGATCCAGAAAGGCCCCAAAGTGGCCGATCGCGGTGCCGGCCAATTTTCGACAGCCGCTGGTGCCTTCATCGATGAGCAACCTGGCATCTTCCGGGCTGACACGGATCACTTCCACCACGTCCGCTTCCCCGACGTCAGTCTGATAAAACAGCGGGAAGCTGACCATGTCATAATCGTCATAGTTGTCGTAATAGTGGCGCAAGCAAACTCGGGCCGCGATGGTCGCATCATCTACCCCCGGGGACGTGCTCGCGAACTCCAGGCGCAGCAGATCCGATGCGAGGCTCTCGCTTTCCTGTCTTGCTTTGCTCACGTGTTCCGCAATCATCATCGCGGCCTCGTCGATCAGGCCGCGCAGCTCCGAATGATCCGTCAGGAGTGCCTTGGCCCGCACCGTACATTCTTCTTCGAGGCGGCTCTCGGATAAACGCCGGCGTTGGTTTCTGGAGGTTTGCGCAGCGCTCTGACCGTCGCCCAGGAAGTAGTCCATTAAAGGCGTGCGTGACTCTTTCTTCGGTTCGCTGGATACTGCTTCTTTGGCTGCTATGTCCCTGGCCGCGGCTTCCCTGATTGCTTTGAATAGTGCCGCGATCTTCTCCTGGACGGGGTTCTCCTGTTTCGCCGGCTCGTTAGCACCCGCTAACTGTTCCGTCGAAGGACGTGATCGGAGCAAGCGCCCGGCCCGGCGCAAGCTAATAAAGATTTCGTTCAGCTTCGGCTTAATCCGCAATAGTGCCTCGCGAAACAAACGCCGCTGGTCCGGACTCAACGAAGCTCCTTCATCCCAGAACCCTTTAAGGTGGGTGCTAAGAATCTTGTGCGCCTCGTCGTCAAGGCTGTAGAGCTTGTCGACTTTCGCGCGCAGAAAGTTAATGCGCCGAATCGGATAGGACAAACCAAAGCTGACGAGGAAACTGTTCATCGTAGGTTTGGCCGGATTGGCCTGGTCGTCCCCGCGATACTCGACGTAAAAAGAGTCTCGCCAGGCCCTGACCAAACCGCGAACGATCAGAAAATAGTCTGATTCGTCATTAAGCCCGCCAATTCGGGCCAACAAATTGGCCAACAGATCGGTTGTCTCCGCGATTTCCAGTCGATGATAGGCGACGTAGCTCTGCCCTTTCCTTTTCACCATGTCTGCCAGATCAAGTTTGGACCAGTCATCATCATTCAGGTTGGGCTTGGCCCAGAGTTCATCAACGTCCGGATGCGGCGCCAGCGCGCCCAGAGTTTTCCATAGTTGGACATCGGAGTCGCCACCCGGACCAGGCGCAAGATTTTTTGTGGCACGTTCAGCGACTTCTCTGTCAGCTTCCACGCCCTGCATAATTCGATTCGCGCGATGAATTAGTCGATTGCGATCGAGTACCCGCTGCAAATCATCACGAATCGTTTCGGCGCGAGGCAGATCGAGAATGGCAGCCTTCACATTCTGAATCGCGTTGGGTCTCTCGCCACGCTCCATTTCAAGTTCAGGATGTTCGGGTGACGGCTCGATGTAAATCAACTTGCGATCCACCGGGACATCGGCGTGCCGGTGACCAATGGTCTCAGTAGCATAAGTGAACGGCTTGTTGTCGAGGACTCCGCCGTCGTTAAAGGATCGTTCGGGAAATGGGGCCGTGCCCAGCCCGCCCGCGTTCACATAATTTTTATAGAACTTTTCCCAACGCCTGCTGGCAGATTTGAAGCTGTCGTCGCCCTTGTACCTCGGGCGACCCTGCAATACTGAATCCATGTCCTCCAAACGCATCGGCTCAAAAGCAAACGGGAAGGCTGATGTGCAACGAGCGGCGTAGGCCAGAAACGGATTGTTGTCGCCAATAAAATCGTTTCGATCATCTTCATCTCCCGTGACTTCACATTTTGAGTAAGCAAAGTGCATCACGTTTCGATGACGACGCTCATAAACCACATTGTCCGCCAGGCGAATGGGCAACGTAACTCCGAGGATGTCGGTGGATGTAACAAAGAGATCTAATTCATCTACATAAGGAGATCGCGCCGCGGCCGTCCGTTCATCATCCATGCCATCGAGCGCTTTCAGTAACTGGAGATACATGCGCTGGCTGTTAAGCAGAGACTGCGGCGGGTCCTGTAGCTCCAGTGGGTACTCAATGGATTTGTTATCGTTGAGCAACTTCTGAATCTCGCCCTCTTGGATCCAAAGGCCTTCGAGCGAATCCATGCTTTGTCCGTTCGCCAGCGCCTTGGCCAGAAAAACTCCATTGATGCCGCCGGCCGAGGTCCCGGAAACAATGTCCACGACGAATCGTGTGGGCGGTGGGCCACTCTGATCATTTTCAGCATCCGTGCTCGATCGTCCATCCTGATCCTCGGCGAGCAAATGACTAATTCTGCGGTACACTTGTTCAGTCCCGCTGAGCTTCGCTGCACCGTTCGATGCGGTCGACCGCACCATATGCAGGAGTTCCTGGGCGACTCCGTTGATGTAAATCGCCAGCGACACGCCGCCGTACATCACCACTGCAAAACGCACTTCCTGCGTGTAATCAATGTTGGTTGGGGAAGAAGTTGTCATGGGAGCCTCCGTGAGATAGCTCTAAGAGTTTGGGACGAGCGTGTCAGACCGCCGCAGTCGGCTTTCCCAGAACAAAACCGAAACACTCCTGAGAAATTAGAGAGTCGCCTGTCGCAAGGATATGAGACACCTAAAGTACCCAAAAAACGCCCGCAAGATATTGGCAAGAGATCTAAATGTCAACGCCTGGCTCACTAACCACCGCTCATCAAGAGACTGCAGCGGAGGTCGATCTGAGCTAGTGGAAACTTAGTCTGTCAGTCACATCCTGATCGAACGTCGCCTCGCTGGCCAAGCGAGGAACCATTAATTTATTTGCAACCACTCGGCGACGTTATCAAGTATCGTCGCGTAGATTTTCTCCTGTGGCTCGCCGAGCCGTTTCGGAACTTTGAGAGAATGATCGCCGCTTTCGATTACCTGAAGCGTCGCGGGCAGGCGCAGTCTCTTAATCACGGCGCTAATTTCGTCTGCTGTGCCAAACGTGTCGCGCGCGCCCTGCACAAAAAGCATCGGCGCATGAATTTCTTTCAGATGCGCATCGCGCAACTTATCAGGTCTGCCCGGAGGATGCAGCGGGTATCCCAGGAAGACCAATCCCGCAATTCCGTCTGGCGCGATGGCCGCAACCTGTGAAGCGATCCGTCCGCCCATCGACTTGCCCCCGATCACCAGGCGATTCTTCTTTAGTTTGCGATTCGTCTGTGCCGTCTTGATTACCGCTTGATAACAAGATTCGAGTCGCGCCCTGGGATCCGGAATGCTGCGCCCGAGTTCTTTGTAGGCAAAGTTGAAAGTCATGACGTCGCATCCACGCGCCGCCAGGCCCCTGGCGATCATGACCATGAAAGCGCTCAACTGGTTCGCGCCGGCGCCGTGTCCCAGAACCACGGTAACATCGGACCGTTTCCCTTTCGACGCCAGATACAGAAGCGCCGTCACACTGTCGCGATCGTCGATCGTAATAGTCAGCGTTTCAGGTTCCATCGCACTTCCTGGCCATCCTCGCGTCCATTCCTGTTTTCTGCCTTCCGAAAGGCGATAGCACTCGTTAGAGATCCGGGAAAGATTAAGCCGGGCGATAAGACTGTGCGTAAACTTTGGCTGGCACGCTAGGAGCACACTGAGGCTCTGAGGACCAGCCTGTAAACTCCCTGTGTTTGGCGGTTGGACAATATGCCAGATTCCCCACCCCGTCAATGTTTTTTTAGCCACATCGGCGTTGGCGGTTTGAGGCTTCGGCTGCTTAGCGCGCCTGCTTGCACCGGAGAGGAAGTTGGCTAGTTATCGATCTGAATTTTCCAGGTAGGTTCGCGGCACGCGGCTGCTGATGCCGCAGGTAATCTCGTAAGAGATCGTGCCGGCGAGTTCGGCGAGGTCTTCAGCTGAAATCGCTAATGCGCCTTCGCGTCCCAGCATGGTCACCTGATCATCAAGCGTAACTCCCGGCACGTCCGTTACATCAATCGACGTCAAGTCCATCGAGACGCGGCCGACTACCGGCGCGTAAGTTCCGCCTATGATCACGCGGCCACGATTTGAGAGCGCGCGCCGGTAACCATCGTCATAGCCGATGGGGACCGTCGCAATTCGAGATGGTCGCGTTGTTTCGAAAGTACAGCCGTAACCCAGCTTCTCGCCTTTGCCGACTGTCTTCAAAAGCATTATCCGCGAGCGCAGAGACAAGACGGGCCGTAGCTGTGAAGCCTCGATCTGCGGCGGCAGCACGTCGCGCCGGAAGCCGTAGAGAGTCCCGCCGGGGCGCGCAATGTTTCCGCGCGCCTGTGGATAAGCAAAGGTGGCCGCCGAGTTCGCCGCATGCACATAGCGCGGCGCAAAGCCTCTCTCTCGAAACAGATCGACCGCCTGCTGAAATCGTTTGAGCTGGTCCTTGGTGAAATCCTCTTGAGCAGGATCGTCCGCGGCCGCGAGATGCGTCATCAATCCATCAACTCGAATATTTTGGAAAGCAGACAGCGCTTCACAGAATTGTCGAACGTCGTCGGCACGCACTCCCAATCGACCCATGCCAGTGTCGATCTTGACGTGCACATCGGCGACCAGGCCCGCGTCTCGCGCAGCGCGATCAAACGATTCGATCATATCCAGCCGGTAAACAACCGGAGTCAGGCGCTGTTGCAAACAAGCGCTCTCCTGGCCGGCCCAAAATCCTCCGAGACAAAGAATGGGTTTGCTGATGCCTGCATGCCGCAACTCAAGACCTTCTTCCGGCATAGCCACGCCAAACCAATTGACGGCTTCAGCTTCCAGACGCCGAGCGCAGGGAACCGCGCCATGACCGTACGCGTCCGCCTTCACGGCAGCCATCACGCTAACTTCGCTTCCAACCTCAGCGCGAATCACGCGGAGGTTGTTCGCGAGAGCATCGAGATCGATCTCAGCCCACGTCAGACGCCGAGTCATATTGTCTTCCGTCGTCATCGTTGGTTTGGTCTAGTCAATCACAGATCGGGGGCAACAGAGAAGCAAGGATCCGATTTCTTACTTCGTCGGCAGACTAGCTTCGCGCGATGAGCCCGACGTAGTCATGATCTCATTAGCACCTGGCTTCAGCCAGGTGATCATTAAGACGATGGGGACGGCAAACCGTTTAAACGGTTTTCAGGTTGGCATTTGAATCCTGACACCTGGCTAAAGCCAGGTGCTAATGAGATATCGCCATTAACCGAAGTGATTCTTAGAACTCTAGAACTCGTCACCGCGGCTGATGCGCGGCGAGCCCTTCGAGCGATCGAACCTGGCCAGATAAGCACCGAGCGCGTCCCGATCAAGATCGGCAAATTTGGCAAACTGATTGAGGAAAGCCAGGTAGACAGTGTCGGTGGGGCCATTGCGTTGCTTGGCGACAATCAACTCGGCGATATTCTTGTTCTCATCGCTCTTGTGGTACTGCTCCTCACGATAGATAAAAGCCACCACGTCGGCGTCCTGCTCAATCGCGCCCGACTCGCGCAGGTCGGCAAGCTGTGGCCGGTGGTCGGTGCGGTTCTCAGGCGCGCGCGATAACTGTGACAGCGCCACCATCGGGATATTCAATTCTTTTGCCAGGGCTTTCAGCTCGCGCGAGATCTGCGAAACCTCCTGCTGGCGCGATTCAAAACGGCCCGACGAACCGGACATGAGTTGTAAGTAGTCAACCACGATCATGTCGAGTTGCTTCTGTTCTGTTGCCAGGCGCCTGGCTTTCGCGCGCATTTCAAGCACCGATATCGCTGCGGTATCGTCAATGAAGATGCGCGCATCGGCCAGTTTGCCCAGGGCCTTGCCCAGACGCGACCATTCTTCGTTAGAAAGGTAACCGCTGCGAAACTTTTGCGCGTCCACGCTGGCTTCCGAGCAAAGCATGCGCATCGCCAGTGCTTCCGCTGACATTTCCAGCGAAAAAATCCCGACGACCGCCTTACTCTCAATAGCCGCATGCTGGGCGAGCGTCAACGCCAGACTGGTCTTACCCATCGAAGGCCGCGCTGCGATGACGACTAGATCCTGCTTCTGGAAACCCGAGGTCAACGCGTCCAGGCCGCGAAAACCGGTGGCCACGCCGGTTACTACGAGATCGCGATGCTCGACGGCCTCGGCTTTCTCCAAAACCCGTTCAGCCGGGTGCTTAATGTGTTCAAAACCCTGACGAATGCGTTCGTCGGCCAGCGCAAAAATTGCGTGCTCGGCGTGATCCAGAATGTTTTG
>WNFQ01002801.1_pt1 | contig 24080 bp, 31 predicted proteins | sample 5400171 | NCBI WGS metagenome assembly WNFQ01 (sample SAMN13153356, study PRJNA577476) | soil metagenome | isolation source: 20 cm soil under Madrone tree | place: USA:California | collected 2016-06-14
GAGCATATCTAGATCGATACGTAAGGAGCGAGCAACGCGGAAAAACAGCCAACCGGCCGCGGCCCGGAGGGTTGGGTTGAAAATGGGCCGGCGGCTGCGTTGCTCGTCGGTTACAGATCGATTCAGATATGCGCCCTCCCAACGCCAGTCCGGCTCGGACCGCCTTGCCGGCGGCCCATTTTGAACGCAACGACGTCACCATTATATGTGAGACGGTACACTAGTATTGGAAATGAATTCGAGCAGCGAAGACGTTGATGGGACCGCGATCCTGATTGTAGGCGGGATTGATGACCAATTGATAATCCAAGGATAGGTTCACTCCTTTAAAGACTTCGAAGTTGTAGTAGGTCTCAATCACATTTTCCAAACCGTAATGGGGGAGTTTGCCGTCACCGACTAGCGGTCCGAGCCCGCCGGCAGCAAAAAATTTCCGTTGAGCGTGGCCCACGCCGTCCAGAGCATCGGCCAATCCGAAAGTATCGTTAGGACGACACCAGGCGCTGCCTTTGATTTGTAACCCAAGCGAAAGACTTCTCGTTACGTCGGTAAACTGCCAAATCTCGTAATTTGGATCGCGGTAACCAGCCCGAAGGAACGCCCCGATATCTTTAGTTATTTCTTGCTCGATATTGATACCCAGTCCGTAGCTATAACGATAGCGACGGGTCTGGGTGATGTCGTTGCCTAAAGAAGGATTGTTCAGCGTTGCGCGATAACTGCCCATTTTGGCGCTCTCAAGGTAGCCAAGAAAACGGATCTTTCCGGGATGGCCGCACAATTCGTAACGCTCCTCTAATTCGGCGACTTGCTGCCACGCCTTCGCGTAGTGGCCGTCCGTGGCCAAACCGTTGCTGACGCGCGGTACTGTAAAAATCCCCCAGCGCACAGCCCATCGCTTCTGGTTCAGTTCCAAGGTTGCACCGTATTCATAACCCAACGAATCGGCGGCGTAGTCAAAGCTCCCCTGATCTACCAAAACCCAATTCAAAAACTGAGTGGTTGGATCGTGCGCGTATGCGTTGTTGTCGAATTGGTCCCCGACTCCCATCTTGCCGACAGTAAGTGTTACGCGGGAAATATCCGCTTTCCCTGCAAGCTGAACCAGGTCGCCATCAATCTGCTCCTGTTCGCCGCCCAAGCCCCAAACTTGTCGCAAGAAAAAGTGAGGAATGAAAAGATCCCCTCGGTACTTGCCAACCTTGTAAGCCTGGGCATTCGGAAACGCCGCGATGCCGTGAGTCAGTCCCAAGCCAAATCCTTGGAAGTATTCCGGGTTAAAATAAAATTCGCTTCCCGGCCAAAAACGGGCACCAAAAAAAAGATCCAGTGACGAAGTCTGACGAAAGTTATCCGTCGAACGGAGGCTGTTTACTCCATCGTAGGGATCATGAAACCCAGGTTGACCTTGAAAGATCTCCGTTCCTTGTGTATGGAGCAGCCAGCTTTGCTGCTCGGCCTTCTCCTCTTTTGTTTCGAGCGGTACTTTGGTCTGAGACTTGCCGTCGTCGTTCGCCAGGTTTTGCTGGGTATCGTCTGCACTTGCCGATAACGAGAATTGCGCGCTGGTCGTGAAGATGATTCCAATGAGAACCACAAGCCTCGCAATGTGAATCATAGGATAATCAGAAGTTGACGAGTTGGTGTTGGTCGACTTTTGGTAGCGCGAAGGACGGCGGAACTCCTGGGTCATTCCTAGGAGCCGCAAGCTGCTCCCTCCCTGCGTTGGGGTCAGCGCAATCCTACGCGCTATCGACCCTCACTTTGCCGGAGTCCAAATTAAGAACAACCGCAATCGTGTGTTAAAAAACTTTTATCTGCGAAACGTATCGGTGAGCTCAGAGCCGATCCTTATGTCGGGACGCCTCGCTGGCGACAATGCCTTTTCCTGCGAGCTGTCTGTTGAGGCGGTGCGGCAGCTACCGCGGAGAAAAATTGTCGAATGTCGATTTTAGAAGCGAAAACTTATTCCGACTAAAGGCTGCCAGTCTTGGGCCGCTCGAGTGACTCCGGCATTGATCCCGCAGTCCACAATGATGTTATCGCTGATAGAGTAGGCGAGTCCGCCATCCACCGTTCCGATCCACCCCGTGTGTCTTTCGGTGCTGACGTCAGTAAAGAACTCGATGTAACTATCCAGTTTTTTGCTAATCGCATGATGCAGTGAGACCGAATTGACGTAATTGAGATGATAGCCCGTATTTGCGGCATCTTCATTGATGTCTATTTCGGTCATAGCAAAGAGTTGGAAATCCCAGGGTAACTTGAACGTTATCGGTAGGATGAAGCCGCCCTCCACGGCCCGATTCCCCAGCCCATCTTCATTCGTGGGAATCTTCAAAAACGGAATGAAGCCCAGCGCGACAGGTAGATTACCTTCGTTGCCAAAAATGTTGAGCTTGGCGCGGACTACGAGATCTCCAAAACCGCTCATCCGAGTCTTCAGATTGCCCTGCTTAATGTCTACTTCGTTGTAAACCGGGACAAAGAGTTCCAGGTCCAGATTATTTAAAACGCCCAGCTTAATTGCCGTGTTGAGCCATTGATAACCCTGGATCCGAATGTCGGAAAATCTTTGGGGTTGATTGATGTAGGTATATTGGAAAATACCCACCTCTACTTGAAGATGGCCTGCGTCCGTGGTGAAAGGGCCTTCGGTCTGGTCAGGTCGATCCGGAGCGAAGTCCCGTAGCTGTCCGCACGGCGTAGGATTAAAAAGGTTATATCGGCTCTTATCGACGGATTGCGTAGCCGCGTCGGGTTGTTCTCCAAAAGACCCCTGTGTGATTGCTGAAAATAACAGAGCAACGGCACCAGCTAAGCCGAGGAAGCTAAAAGATACGATAGGTCTCATTGAGGTCTCGGCGCTTCAACCCTGGGATTTTTCGGCAAAGCACGACCGCTACCTAGAAGTTATTGAGGAGCTGAACCGGTAAAGGTTTGCCAAAGAAGAAACGCATTCAACGCCGCGATCACGATACCTAGAACCCAGCCGATGATTTTTACCCAGCGTGGATTCACAAACTCACCCATCTTAGCCTTGTCGCTGGTAAACATCACCAGAGGAATGACAGCGAAGCTTAGCTGCATGCTCAAGATTACTTGGCTGAGGATCAAAAGTTGAGCGGTGCCATTCTCGCCTAACAAAGCGGTAACGATCACGGCAGGGATGATGGCAATCAGTCGAGTGATTAGGCGACGTAGCACCGGAGGCAGCCGGAGGTGCAAGAAACCTTCCATCACGATTTGACCAGCCAAAGTTCCGGTCAGTGTCGAGTTTTGTCCCGATGCCAGGAGAGCGACCGCGAACAATGTGCTCGCCGCCCCGACACCGAGCAGGGGACTCAGCAGTTTGTAGGCATCCTGAATTTCAGCGACCTCATGATGCCCGCTCCGATAAAAGGTCGCAGCGGCCACAATGAGAATGGCCGCATTGATGAAGAGCGCAAAAAAGAGGGCAATCGTTGAATCGATCGTACCGAAGAAAATGGCTTCCCGTTTTCCTTTTGGCGATAGTTCGTAGTGCCGGGTTTGCGCGATGGAGGAGTGCAGATAAAGATTATGCGGCATGACCGTTGCCCCAAGAATACCGATTGCCACATAAAACATTGCGTGGTTGTGAAGAATTTCCGACGAGGGCAGACAACCGAGGGCCATCGCGCCAAAGTCGGGTTTGGACAGAAAGATCTGGATACCGAAACTGACGGCGATCACTCCGATCAGAGCGAGTACCAACGCTTCGATGATGCGAAACCCTCTATTCTGCAGGTAAAGGACGGCGAGTACGTCGCAGGCGGTCAGGCAAACACCCCAAATCAAAGGCAGACCGAAAAGTAAATTCAAGGCGATGGCCGAACCTATGACTTCGGCGAGGTCACAGGCAGCGATAGCGATCTCGCAACCGACCCAAAGAATAAAGTTGATTCCAGGAGGGAAATGATCCCGGCAAGCTTGAGCAAGATCGCGTCCCGTGGCTACCCCTAGTTTCAGAGCGAGGTGTTGCAGGAAAATGGCCATCAGGCTTGAGATGATCACTACCGAGAGAAGGGTGTAATAGAACTGAGACCCGCCGGCGATATCAGTGGCCCAATTGCCCGGGTCCATGTAGCCAACCGCGATCAGATAGCCGGGACCGGAGAAGGCTAGTAGCTTGCGCAGAAGTCCCCACCAGTTGCGGCTGACATTGGGTATTTTGACCGAGCGATAAACTTCGGGGAGGGAGGGACCGGCTCGCTGAAAACGCCAACCCTTTTCTGGAGCGACTGGTTCGATGGTATCGACAGATTGGTTCACAGTTCCCTGGAGTTGGTCCATAAATTAGCCCGCTCTCAGAGATTTAGCTTCACCTAATAGCGATAGCAAGCGCTAATAGCGATTTTTTCCGGAAGAGGCCGGCGGTGCAGAAAACAAGCCCCGCCGGGGTGGACCTTAGAAGGCCCCCCGGAAGTTCCGTCGTCTGAACGTGGGAACTGTCGGAACTTTGAACACTGCGTCTACTTTGCCACCGCCAGCTCGATCTTTTGCCACTCTTCCTTGGGAAGCGTCAAAATGGCCGCGGCAACATTTTCTTCGAGATGATTGACGGAGGAGGTCCCGGGAATCGGCAGCATGACCGGCGATCGATGGAGCAACCAGGCCACCGAGAGCTGGGCGACCGTTGCGTTGTGCTTCTTAGCCACTTGATCCAGCGGACCGCCCGGTTTGGCGAGGTCACCGGCAGCGACCGGGAACCACGGGATGAACCCGAGATTGTGCGTTTCGCAGTAATTCAGCACGTCTTCGTGTTCGCGATCAGCGAGGTTATACCGGTTCTGAACGCTTACGATCGGAACAATCTTTTGAGCATGTTCGATCTCTTTTGTAGAAACTTCCGAAAGCCCGATATGCCGAATCTTGCCTTCGTGCTGCAGCTCTTTGAGCACGCCCAGCGTCTCCTCGACGGGTACTTTCGGGTCGATCCGGTGCAGTTGGTACAGATCAATACGCTCCAGCCTTAAGCGGCGAAGACTCATTTCCACACATTGCTGGATGTACTCGGGTCGACCGACTTCCGCCCATTGATCGGGACCCTGCCTGGTAAAACCGCCCTTCGTTGCGATAACGAGGCCGGCCGGATAGGGGTGCAAGGCTTCCGCAATCAATCGCTCACTGACCTCCGGACCATAAGAATCGGCCGTATCGATGAAGTCGACTCCAAGTTCGATCGATCGACGTAAGACGCGACGCGCCTCTTCCGGATCCGCCGGTTCGCCCCAGATGCCTTTCCCGGTAATGCGCATCGCTCCGAAGCCAAGACGATGAATTGCTAAATCGTTGCCCAATTTAAAAGTACCGCTCGCGGCGGCAGAAAGTGTCGTGGTTTTCATGAGTCCATTCGTTTTTTGATTTGCAGATCCGGAGCTTTCGAGAGTGGAAGGGATTTGACGTCAGCCTGAGCCTTAAGGAGTTCCAGGCAGCGAATTTATTGGGATAAACCGACCAGTCAAATAGATTCCTTTCCCGAGGCGGTACAGCCTCGAGTCATCGTACTCCGGCGATGTGAAGCCTGACGAGCAGCCAGTAGAAGGCTCGTCCAGGAGCAGAAATCTCGAAACGATTTCATCTAGAACCTCACCTTGATCCGATTTACCGTGCGGCGTGGATCCACCGGCAGAGTATGTTGTTGTCTCAGCGTCTCTTCGTGAAGCGAGCTTAAGTCGAGCCCTGGCCAACGAGCTCGTTGCCTACTATCGAGAGTCGAAACTGAACAGCCAGTTGCTCGATTTGCGCGAAGTCGAGCTCCCGTTTTGCGACGCGGACGCCGCCTATGGACACCCCAACGTGGAGACCTGCCAGGCTCTCTTGAACTCGGCCCGTGTAATTATTGTGGCAACGCCGATCTATAATTTCGACGTAAATGCGGCCGCCAAGAATCTGGTGGAGCTCACCGGGGACGCATGGGAAAACAAAGTGGTTGGTTTTGTGTGCGCAGCCGGCGGAGCGTCCAGTTACATGTCGGTAATGGGATTGGCGAATAGTCTGATGCTCGACTTCCGCAGTGTCATCATTCCGCGATTCGTCTACGCGACTCGTCACGATTTTGCGGATGCTCTGCATCTTCGGGATGAGGTGCGAGCACGAGTACACGAGCTGGGCGAAGCGTCGCGAAGAATTCGGGTCGGATAGGTGTTGTTCGGCTCAGAACGTTTCCTTCTTCGGGACGGCTCCAATTTGTGTTCATCCCGCTCACGCCGATAACCTCCTAACGTTTCCAAAAACGGGTGATTAATCGCGCTTCGGGGATTCGTAAGGCCAATGTTCCAGCAGCGTAGAGTCCTCCGTACAACGGCAGGAATATCGCCCCTGCGATCAGCGGGTGAAGACCCACCCAAAATTGCTTGAGAGGAAAAACTATGACGGCGGCAAAAATGGCAGCTGCCCAAATGCGAAAACCAATTGAGGCGGGCAGTGCAAATGATCCGATCCGGCGCTGGAGCGATCCGCGCAGAAGAAGAAATTCCACCCAGCCCGCGATTCCAGCCGATGCGGTTAGTCCAGGCAAACCGCATTTCGGATCGAGGTGCAACAGACTCGGCAAAGGAAAAGCAAAAAGATAGCCCAGTCCCACGGTCAGTATTACGCGAATGATGGCGAAGCGAAGGGGTGTTCGGGTATCGCGAAGTGCGTAAAAAGCGGATGAGCACAGGCGACCAAAAGTTGACGCCAGCAGTCCGACGCCGGATCCGGCCAGCAACGCCCACACGTAGAGAGTATCCTCGCGCGTGAATCGTCCGGTCTGATAGAGCACGGCGGCGATGGTATCACCCAGAGCGATGAAACCCACGGCTGCCGGAATAACGAAGAAAGCCATCCGCCGAAGGGCGGCGGTGAGGCGGGTCGTCAGCTCAGAACGCACCTGTTCTTCGTTACCCGCGAGTGCGCGCGACATTGCCGGGAGCTCCGCCGCGGAGATCGACATCCCAAAAAGACTGATCGGAAGAAGCCCGATATTTTGCGCGTAGCCGAGCAGAGCGACGGAGCCGGAAGGAAGCAGGCTAGCCAAAACCGAATCGAGATACGCGCTCAGTTGTACAACGCCACGGCTGATAAAGACCGGCACGAAATTGTGCAAGACGCTTTGAACCGGGGGAGAGGCCAGCTTCAGGGAAAAATGAAGACGAGTTGTGACCCGTAGCACGGTTGGCACCTGAACCAACAGCTGAGCGAGACTTCCAACAACAGAACTCCACCCGACATAGATAACGAGCTGAGCAAGCGAACCGGTATTTCTAAAAATCAGGAGGCCCGCGATGATGCACAGGTTCCAAGCAACCGGCGCGGTATAGGAAAGGAAGAAACGGCCATGACTATTTAAGATGCCAAGACACCAGGCAGACATCACCAGCGCTCCCACGCCCGGAAACATAATTTGGACCAATGTGATCGTGAGTTGCCGTTTTTCTCCGCTGAATCCGGGAGCGATCAGATCGATCAACAAAGGGGTAACCAGAATCCCGAGAATCACACAGCTGGAAACGACGATCGCGAGTAACGATCCAATTACGCTGGCGACTCGATCGGCTTCCGCTTCATCGTTGCTACCCAAAAGCCGTGCGTACGTCGGGATAAAAGAAGCGGACAGCACGCCTTCTCCAAAGAGATTCTGCAGAATATTCGGGATACGGAGGGCTGCCCGGAATGCGTCGGCAGCATCGGTGCTTCCAAGGAAATGGGCGAGTGACCGATCCCGGATCAAGCCGGCGATCCGGCTGAGCATGATTCCCGCCGCGACCAGAAACGCCGGGCGGCCGGATGGAGGCGAACTGTTGGCGTTCGGCGTTTGGCGTTCCGACTTCGCCGCGCCGTTGGAAACTCCGGCGGCTTCCGACTTCGCCACGCCCAAGATTCGTCCGAAACGTCGGAGCAGGCTTCGTCGGACACGGTCGTCGGGCGAGTCGGCGTTTGGCGTTTGGCGCTGCGGCATTCGTCGTTCGGGTCGATTCAAAGTCGGTTAGCAAGCCGTAGCGTTCGACAGGCTGCTCAGCCGAGATCGTGGCTTAGTCTTGTTCTCGTTTGCGGCGAAGAGCGACCGAGTGACAAATGTCATGGGAAGTACGAACCAGCAAAACATGGCCGCAGATTGTAAGGGCGACATGGTCCGAAGACAAGGAGCGTGGAGTTTCGGCGGGCTTGGCGTTTGGCGTTGGCGTTGGGCGCTCGGCGTTCTTTGGTAGCGGTCCCGCGGCGACGTTTTTCGGTAGCGGCGACTGTTCCGTTAGGCTTCTGGCTCTACCCGGTAAGAAAGCCAGGCCGAAGCGAATAGTCGGGCACGATCACAAACCGCAGTCGCCACATCGTTGTCCGCTCGAAAGGGATGGCGACTGCACGTTGAGATCGGTCGAGCCATTCGCTTCGGTTTGAACCTTTTTTACCGGCAGAACCAGTCTGGCCTAGCGGGACAGTCGCCGCTTGTACCGAAGACGCCCAACGCCCAGCGCCCAACGATCCTACGCTGTGGCTTCCGATGTTCCCAGTGCCGCGAGATGCATGACTTTTTGTTCCGTTGCGTTGTCCCGGGAAAGCTCGCCCGTCAGTCTGCCGTGCCGCATAATGAGGATCCGATCTGCTAATGCCAACACCTCGGGCAGATCACTGGAGATGACCAGAATGGCAATTCCTTCTCGAACCAGCTCGTCGAATAATGCATAGATCTCGGCCTTGGTTCCGATGTCGACTCCGCGCGTTGGCTCGTCGACGATGAGCACGGTCGGTTGAACCGCTAGCCACTTGGCCAAAAGTACTTTTTGTTGATTGCCGCCGCTGAGAAGCCTCGCCGTTTGCTGGAAACTTGGCGTGCGCACTCGCAGTCTGGAGACGTATTGCCGAATCAAGTGATTTTCGGCCGGGTGATCGACGAACGGCCCGCGGGCCACGCGCCGCAGGGCAGCGCTCGAGATATTTGTACCGACTCCCGCCCCGAGCACCAACCCCATGTTTGCTCGATCTTCTGGTACGTAGGCGATTCCGGCCATCACCGCATCCTTCGGTCGACGAAAATTCACTTTGTTTCCTCTCAGGAAAACATTGCCACGATCGGCCGGCGGTGACCCAAATATACCAAGGGCCGTTTCGCTGCGTCCGGCGCCGATAAGTCCGGCCATCGCGACGATCTCGCCGCGTCGTAGTTCGAAACCGATATTTTCGTACTGACCTTTCTTTGAAAGATTCTCTACCCGTAGTACGACTTCGCCTTTCGGTTCCACCGGACGCCGGTGAAAAGCGAGCAGTTCGCGTCCAACCATGAGTCGTACGGCTTCGGCTTCTGTCGTCTGCTTGATTGGAGCCGTACGAACATGCCGGCCATCCCGCAGTACTGTGAGCGTGTCGCAGAGCGAAAAGACTTCGGGCAAGCGATGAGAAATATAGAAGATAGTGACGCCATGCCCCTTGAGATCCGCTATGACGCGAAATAGGATGGCCGACTCGGTCTCGGACAGGCTGGAGGTTGGCTCATCCAGGATCAGAAGGCGCGGGTTCCGGACAAGGCTCTTGCAGATTTCGATGAGTTGTTGTTGGGCAACCGTGAGCGCGCTCACGATCGTGTCCGGATGATGTTGAAGTCCCAACCGACGCAGAACGGCGAGGGTTTCGGTTTTGAGTTTGTCCCGATCCAAGAAAACGCTGGAACGTTTCGGTTCCAGACCAAGGAAAATGTTTTCGGCAATGGAGAGGTTCGGTGCCAAATTCAACTCTTGGTACACAATGGCGATACCTTTCGCCTGCGCTTCTGCCGGATCGCTGAACTTGATGGTCTCTCCAGCGAATTCAATGCTTCCCCCATCGGGCTGGTGAACCCCTGCGATAATCTGCATCAGCGTGCTTTTCCCGGCGCCATTTTCGCCGATCACAGCATGAATACTCTCTTGCTCGACGTCGAAGGTGACCTCCCGCAAAGCCTGAACACCTGGAAAATGCTTCGAGATTGCGTTTATCTTTAGGATCGGAGGCATAGGGTGCGGCCCTTCAGGCTGAATGACAAATGACAGGTGACAGATGACAGATGGCAAATGCCTTCCAGGCACACATGCTGAGGACGTTCAGTCTCAAAATAATTTCGCAGATTCACAATGAAGATAGCCGGCCCCGCGGTCACGGACTGGGCAGCACCGGTCGGCATATCTGTTATTTGCTATCTGCTATTTGTCATTCGGTCTGAAGGGCCGCAGCCTACCGTTACTACTTCAGAAACTGATCGACATTAGAGGAAGTGACTACGTCGACGCCCGTATCCACGACGGCCGGCACAGTTTTCCCCTCAGTCAGATCGTTCAAGATATCGACGCTTTTGACGCCCATTGCGTATGGCCTCTGACCGATGAGAGCGTTGCATTCGCTTTGTTTTAGGATCTTGAGCTCCTCGGGTAATGTATCAAAAGCGACGACCACGAATTTCTTTGTTTTGATGTCGTCTTTATGTTTGCTGACGGCGCGCAGATAAGCCTCGGGAGCACCGAAGAGCGGCCAACCGCCGGAAAAAAAGAACCCGTTCAGATCGGGGTAGCGCGTTAAAGTATCCTGGATAATCTGAATTGATTTAGCGGCATCATCGTTGCACGGGAAAGGCGAACCCGGAATTTCGGTGTATTCGCCTCCGGCTTCTTTGAGCGCTTTTCGGAAGCCGTCGCCGCGCTGGTTGTGATTCACAGAAGCCAATCCTCCGGTTATAACCGCGAACTTACCTTTGGGCAGAAAGGACGCGAACGCTTTGCCCCCTTCATAGCCACCTTGCTCGTTATTGGTGCCGACGAAACAAACTCGCTGCGATTTGGGAGAATCAGCGTCGAAAGTAATTACTTTAATTCCTTTCTTGATCGCCGATTCGATCACTCCGATGACCGAGTCGCCATCCATCGGGGCTACGGCAAAGCCATCGACGCCGCGGCTTACCAGGTCCTGCAAGACTTGTACCTGCTTGGCCGCATCGGCGGTATCAGGTCCGGTGTAGATAACGTTAACGCCCAGTTTAGCTCCTTCCTCTTTGCAGCCCTTTTCTACGTCGTTGTAGAAGGAGATGCTGATCGATTTGGGAATGATTGCAAACGTCTTCTGTTTTCCGGCAGCATGAGCGCCGGTCAGCAGGGTGAGTGAGCAAGTCACAACGCCTGCAAAGAGAAACAATGGATGGTTTTTCATATCAATTTCAGGGGAACAACTTGGTTTTGGTGGACGCCGCCACCTGAGCCTGCATGGATTACCAATCTCTAGGGATTAGTAAGCCATGCAGGCCGGCGGCATTACCCGGTTCGAAATCTCTCAATCATGACGTAAGAGCTTCCGAAAATAATCGATCGATACGGCCAGAATAATCACCGCTCCGACGAAGACTCCTTGCCAGTACGGATCGATGCCAAAGAGCAGCAGACCATTCCGCAATACTTCCAAAATGATGGCACCGATAACGGTGCCGAGAATCGTGCCTTCGCCACCGGCAAGGTTCGCTCCACCAATAACGGTGGCGGCAATGACCGCCAGTTCTTCTCCAGTTCCTAAATCGGCGGTGACACTCGATAAATAACTGTACTGCACAAGTCCGGCGATTCCCGCGACCAGCGCGGATAAGATGTAAACGATGATCTTTAGCCGGTCGACGCGGAGTCCGGTCAAACGCGCGGTTCTCTCGTTGCCTCCAACCGCGTAAACGTGGCGTCCCCAAACGGTGCGAGAGAGAAGAATCCAAAAGAAAAGGGCGGTAATACAGAAGATAATAAACGGATTAGGGATTCCCAAAATGTCGCCACCGCCGAGCCAGAGAAAGGATTGGTATTCATCGCCAAAAATCGAGATCGGTCGGCCGTGGGTAATAATAAGGGCAAAGCTTCTAGCGATCGCCAGAGTCGCCAGCGTTGGGACGAAAGGCGACATCTTCAGCCGAGTGATGCAAAGCCCGTTCAGGAGCCCGATGCCAGAGGCTGCTAGCAGACTGATCAGAATGGCCAGAGGAACTGGCCAGCCGTGGGTGAGCAGATAGGCAACGATTACTGCGGTCATTCCCCAGACTGATCCGACCGACAAATCGATGCCGCCCGTGAGGATGACGCAGGTCATGCCCATGGCGACAATCCCCACAAACGAGAAATTTCGCGTGATGTTGGTGATGTTCTGGAGATCGCGAAACTGCGGGACGAAAATAGCCAGGACCAGAAGCATCAATCCGAGTGCCCCGAGAATCCCGATCTCGCGGGGTAGCCGGAAGGTTCGGTGAGGCACCGCTTTTTCTGGATGGGGTGGAGCCACCACTTCGGAATTCATCTGGGGATTGGCAGGTAGACTACAGCGTTATGGAGGATTTTTGCCGAGATTCAAATAAATTCATCAGCCTTAACTTTCGGTGAAGTTTGCGGACAATCGGCGAAGTCGGAAGTCAGGATGCCACCTTCACTCTTCGAACCGTTAGTTCAATTACAATAGATATGATCATTCTTGTATTTATAATCATCATCGGCTAAGCATCAGCTGATGAACAACTTAGTTCGTTCGGTGGACGAGACGAAAGGCACGGAGAGTCTTTCGAACGAAATTAGGAAATTGTACGCAGAGATTGTCCTGCAGGCAGTGGTAGACAGGATTAGCAACGGAGTCGATTTAGCCGAGCGTACAAATCGCTGTGATCTCACGCGGCATCCGTCAAAGCATGCTCGACGAACCAATGTCCCCGGCCTGCGTCCGACCGGGGGGACTAGCAACGATGACCTTTGGCGGCATTCTCGGGAACGGCTGCGGATAGATCAACGGCGACTTTGGTATGAGGTGTTTTTAAAGCTCTGACTATGGATGTCAATGGCCCAGGGTTCTCGGTCGGCGATGATCCGGGTAAGATTCACGCCCGGATTCAAGCCGAGCTGTTGACTGATCAGATTCTTTGGTTGGAGAAACAAAGCCATCTCATCGACAAGACTGCACTTCTCAAATACGCTGTCATGGAATGGGTGGTCCGGCACCCCATCGACTGGCTTAGCGGCATCCGCGTCGGCGACGCTGTCCGATTGGCCCTGAACGAGTTCATCGATCGACACAAAGACGAGTTCCTCTCCGGAGACTGAATAGCCACGAGCGCACCGGCTCACTCCAGCCGGTATGACAAGTATTTGGTATTCTCATGCGCTCGATGTCTGGGCGGTGGCTGAGCAAAACGATCAGTCGCCCTGGATTTAAGAATGGCCAGAAGCGCTAGGCTCTAAACACTGGGACCATTCACCTCGATGAGTTCGCACTCTTCTTGCAGCCAGCTTAGGATGCCCGGAGGAATGCCTGGACCACAGCCGTAAAGCCGATTCATTCTTGAGAGCCAATCTGACTTGATAGGATCATCGGAGATCCAGCCGTTCGGATTAAACTCTACGGTTGATCCATCTCGGTGCCGCCATTTGAAACAAAAATTCACAGGGCCTACTTCGGAGCAAATTGCATGCGCAGATGCCGAAAATAACAGAATGGCAGCGGGCGCTCCTACTGAAACGCCACGATGTCTGAAGTCAGGACATCCCCGAGCCTTAAAACCCAGACCTGTTTTTTCCGCGTTAACTACAAATTTCAAAAAACTTCGGCACCGTCTATAAATAAACAGCGGGCGCATACTGGGCTGGCTTGAATTGTCCGGTCAAGAGGAGCTGATCCTTTGCCGAATAAGCAGAGGGATGAACATAACATGAACGCGCAGGACGTCCTTATTGGCCTGAGACGCTACCTGAGCGAATCCGAAGACGACCGACGCGAAATCGCTACCAAAATCGGCGTTTCCTGGATCATTTTGTCAGCCTGGCTCGATGGCGAATCGGAGCCGCACAAACACATTCTAGCACGCGTGGCGGGTTTTCTTAGACGTTTCGGATACCTCTAGCGTTTTTGCACGAACAACGGGAAAGATTACCTAGCGTCAAGCTGATCGTGATCACGAAAAAGAAATACAAAGAGCGACTAGAGCTTGCTCTGGCGCCTCAAACAGAAAATCTACAATTTCCATAGTTAGCTATAAATAAAAGTCCGCGCCTGCGCCCCTTGCCTAAATTCCTCAGTCAAGAAGGGTTGATCCTTTGCCAGTTCCTTCTCTAGGATTGGCGAATAGCAAAACAGAGGGAACGATCAGGCGCACCAATCTAAAGTTATGACTCGGCTTCCCGCAAAAGTACTCTCCAATGAGAAACGAGGTGACCGATACTGCGTCACTGTTGAAATTGAACTCCCGAATTTTCGGCGCTCATTTAATAGTTTTCGATTTGGCGACCAGATTCCTTTCAGCGGATCATACCAGGACGGGAAGCTGGAGCTTCGCTACTACCAAGATCCAGGTCTCGAAATAGGGCAGCAGTTTCCACTCTGGTTGAGTGAATTCCGTAACAAAGAAAGCCGATGGATGCCAAGCCATCAGTCTATCGGTGACTCGCTCATGAGTTTTTCGTTCCGGCCGCTGAATTTATTTGCCGGACCGTTCCGCGTTCGAGAATCCGTCTCCTGGCCATTCTCCCGCCGTCCTCGCAAATAAACAAGATGGTAGCAAACGCTTAGCCGGCGTCGCTTCGGAGGGTGCGCCGCTTGCGGCGTCAAGCGATCGATGATGAATGAAAGCCCCTTGGTATGATGAAATAGGCGTTGGAAACCCGCCTCTGGTCCAATGCATAGGTAAGCCGTTGATAGTTTCCGGGCGCCGCAAGCGGCGCACCCTCCGTCCGCCAACTATCTCCCGAATTCTTTCGTGTAGATGACAAGCGGATTGTGCGGCGTCACCCGCGTTGTCCTTGATTGGCCGCTCCTGGAGAACTACTGGATGTACGAACGGCCGACGATGGATGCTCGTACCCGCAGTAACGTCGACGCCGATTTCACTGGCATGTTCGATCCTCTCACTCGCGGTAAGATCGGCGAGCTGTTCAGCACAACGACAAACATCACCCCAGAAGACACTCTCAACGGCAAAGTGGTCGTCATAGATATACCAGTATCTAAATACCGAGCAGTTGGTCAGTTCACGGCGCTGATCTGGTCACAGCTGCTTCAGCGAACGGTCGATCGAAGATCTTTCACTCCACCGTTCAGTCGCCCAGTATTTTTGTGGGTCGATGAGGCTCATTACTTCTGCATTGATCAGGATGCAGCCTTCCAGACCACCGCCCAAAATCTTTCACAGAAATAATGATCCGACGGGACTCTCAACAAGTGCCCGGCTGGGACCAACGGGTCGAGGAGTATTGCAAAAGTACGGGAAGTTTCGCCCGAAATTTCACGGCTCAGCGAAAAGCCTTGTACACGCCTTCGAGTTCGCCGCCAACGAAAATACTGTTCTTCTGTTGGCGGCCTCCGCCAGCCATCTTTCTCCGCCCGGCCTCGTCATTCTACCTCTGGCAGACGCAGAGGTGACTTGGAAGATTCTGGTCGTGTGGCGGCGGGTCAGAGCATGTGGCGCCCTGAAGGCATTGTTGGACGCTCTGTTAACAGTAACTCCCAAAGGTAGCGAAGCGAAATGGATCTTATGATTAGTCGGTCGGGCAACAACCAAGGGAGGACCTGTGTCTTCTCTTTGAGAGGCTGGCATTTGAGGGATCTACTCGAAGAAGTAGCCGCAGTTCTAGAGGTTGAGGAACTTAGCTCAGTCAGAATATGCGGTGCGCACACGAAACGGAAATTTAAGTACGGTAAAGAGCTCTGTCTCCTCGTGGGATCGGTGTGCGAATGCACGTCATGAAGAACGCTAGACCTCCACGACAGAGCAGCGGGTCTCTAGCACCGGTTTTCCAGTAAAACGAGCTGCAATCGAGTTCTGGAGCGGTTTCTTTCGGTCGAATGATCCTTGGAAGGTCTAAGCGTACGATTTTTTCCGTTTCGTGAACGGATCTCTCCAGGAGTATATCCATCTGAACCCGTACGGGTGAAACGGGATGGAAGGAGATGCGGCCGAGAAACCAGTCGTTCATCAATTCCCATTCCAACATCATTTGGGTTAGTCAATCTTTAGCTCATCGGAGTTATAGAGAATGACCCTCTTGCTCAATTGCGAAGAAAGCGACGGGATATAAACTTGCGGGTGAAAGGAATTTTTGTTGAAAATTATTGTCTGCTTTCGCCATCTGAACTGTATCTTCCGTAAGTGGCTGAGAGGAGTGGACTACTCCTGGCATTTGCAACATCTACTTCGCGAATTCGGCCTTGGCCAGTATGCCGATGTTCGCACGGTTGCTAGGCATTGACCGGGCGGAGAAACATCCCAGCCTGCCATCGACCTTCGGCATTGAGAGCCTGATAGATGGGCACGGCAAGAAGCTTATCTAGCCGCTTTACCAGACTTCATCGGCAAACGGAGCTGTGCGAAAGGATCAATCGCCACATAATGAATTTCATCTTGTCATCCGTGGTAGTTCTGTTGGTCGGGGCATTGGCGTGTACGCTGCTTAAAGTATTACCTAGGCTGGTCGTTATGGCTGGGGTCTGCGTGTCTGTGACCTTCCTAGCCCTTTGTGTCATACGAAATCGAGAGATAATTGCCCGGAGGATTTCGTCGGGAACCTTTCACGCCATCGCCAAAGATGATCAGAAGTTTCTAGATGACCTCCTCCGCAACGAGAACCAGGAAGGTCAACAACAACTCGATACTGCGCGCGTTCCAGTCGCCAATGCGGAGCTTCAGATCAATGGTGAGACGGTTCGACGTGCAGAACTGGTCGTACACAGTGGGATCGTCAAACGCGCTCAACTGGTTCAACCTCAAAGGAACTAATCCCCGTTCTTCAAGAGATGCGTGAAGCGGTTCCGAGGGTCGGGCAAGACAATTCTCGATTGCAGCGCAGATCGCTTTTAGATGTAGAGTCGATTAATACATTCGCCGCAGACTTTTCACCGCCATGGATTAGGATGGTCATTCGTTAAATCTTCAACACATCGAAAATTACTGTGTTTGAGATTCAAAATCATCTTCTCGGTAAGACCTTTCCAGGCTACACCACCCGAGTCGTTTGGACTCGGCCCCGCTGATGAACCGCCCTCCCGGAGCTCGGCAGGTGCGTCGTCGAAGACCCACACTCCTTCCCTATAAAGGGAAGAGGAAAGACACGGCATTCATTTTTTCTCTGCTGCGGCTCCCCCTCGGCGTCGCAAGCAACGTCCGCCCAAAGTTTCCCGTCGCATGAAGTTGTTCAGCAGAATCATACGTCAAAGCCTGACCTTGTCGCGGTTGCCAGAAGACGCTCTCTGACTGCTTGCGGGTTGGCAGTGACGAAGAAAACTTCTTGGACAGCCGTTCCGGTTTTAGCGAGCGCTTTCAGTCCTGTCCCAGTAAAATACTTGATTTCCAGTCTAATCTGCCGTTTGGAACCCTTGGTCGGTCTAATTCGTCCGGGAATAATCGAATGAATCTCCTCCCAGGGCGCAATGCTTTCCAAGAGTGGCCGCAAACCCTCAATGAGGGCATGCTCATATTTCAGCTTTGAGCTCTTGCCGCGATGTTTCATAGCTCGTCCACTTTTCGGAGGTTCTCGAACACATCTCAATCGTTGTCCTTCTGCCCAGGTTAACCCTCGAATGTGGCCGTTCGGGGATCAAATTAACACTTTTATCCGAAGGTTACGCTGCTTGATCGGCGAGCCACTCCGACAATTTGTCCGCGAAAGGGCAGGTCATCGCTGCGAGTACTGTGGAATGCCGCAAGAGGCGGAGCCATTCTTTACCTACCACGTCGAGCACATCATAGCTCGCCGGCACGGCGGCGGAGACAACAGTGAAAATCTCGCGTTCGCATGTTACCACTGCAATCTGCACAAAGGTCCCAACCTGAGTGGGATTGACCAGGAAAGCGGGGCGCTGGTGCGGTTGTTTAACCCCCGCGAGGACACTATGCCCAGCGATCCGCGATTTCGCTCTGTTCGCCGCCTGGACTACGATGGGGAGGGGACTTAAACATGTGCAGAAGAGGCGTCATAATAAGAAATTATGACGCCTCGATTTGCCGAAAGTACGAAATCTCGAAACAGGATTCCGCGCGGGAGAACGAGCGGACATCTCGCCGTCGGCGCTCTTCGTCACCGAGCAGCGTTCGTTGACCTACCACTTTTGACTTTCCCCTTCGCAAAGAGTCCAGTGGAGAATCTAAATAAAATTCGCGAAGCCTATCCGTGATTAATTCGAAGAGAAAATAAGATGCCAAGCGATCCTCGAGTATTGATCACTACGCCGGTTACACAGTTGCTCGGGATCAATCATCCAATTCTGCTCGCCCCGATGGATCTAGTGGCCGATGGGCGTCTCGTTGCTACAGTGGACGCTGCCGAGGATTTGGCATTCTAGGCGGTGGCTACGGCGAAGAGAAGTGGCTTGTGCACGAACTCGATTTGCTCGACCGATCGAAAGCGCGCTTCGGCGTCGGATTTATCACATGGAGCCTGGCGAAGCAGCCCAGGCTCCTCGATATTGCTTTGGAGCGCACACCCGCGGCGGTCATGCTTTCCTTCGGGTCTGCCGGGCCGTTCATTGACCGGGTCAAGCGCACCGCTGCAATCGTCATCTGCCAAGTCCAGTCGGCCGCGCTCGCCAAGGAGGCTGCGGCGGCGGGAGCGGATATCCTCGTCGCCCAAGGCACTGAAGCAGGTGGCCATGGAGTAGCGCGGGGGTCTTGTTACACTCGTACCGGAGATTGTGGATGCGCTTGGAGGGCGCAAACCGGTCGTGGCTGCAGGGGGAATCGCCGACGGCCGCGGGCTAGCGGCGGCACTTGTGCTTGGCGCCGCGGGTGTGTTGATGGGTACACGCTTTTACGCCTCGCAAGAGGCGGCCGGAGCGCAAGGCGCCAAGGAACGCATTCGCAAAGCAACTGGCGACGAGACGCTGCGCAGCATCGTTTTCGATATCTCTCGGCGCAATGTTTGGCCAGCTCCGTTTACTGGGCGGTGCCTGCGTAACGAGTATGCGGATCGCTGGTTCGGGCGTGAAATCGAACTCATGCGTCACTTGGACGAAGAATCGGCGAAGTATGCGGCGGCACGCGACGCAGGTGACTTTGACATTGCCGCTGTGATTGCAGGGGAGGCTGTTGGGCGAACAGCAAACAGGCTTATGAAATAGCTGTTCTCACATGCTAAAATCTCTTCCGTTAACGGAATATTTTCCGATATTCCGAGTTGTCGATTCGTGTCGGTATCCGGAGCTGATGAATTCAGGAGCGTGGAGCTGCGGCGGCCGTGGCAAGATTGTCCGTCTTTCCCTTTGGAAACACCCTGGTGATACCATCTATGGCATGTTCGCGCGCTGCGAATCCAGCCTGGAGCACCAAGCAGCCAAACACTAGGAACGATTCGGAAAATTGCGAAGAATCTTGGCTGTGATTTTTTGAATCAGTTGTTCAGTTTGCCCGGGCGTAAGGTTGACGTCGGCTCTACCCCAGCCACGCCAGATAATCGTCTTGCTCCCTGGATCGATTACATCGATCACCAATGTCCCAATTTCGGCCTGACCGTTTGATGATGCTCCCAGTTTAGCGATTCCAGCGCTGGCCGCTTTGGCCGCGGGTAGTTTGTAGCCGGAATAGTTGTCGAAAATCGTGACATATTCTCCCTGTCTCAAGACCACGTGAAATGCGACCAAAAGGTCCGCTTTTCGCACCTGCCCGGACGAGCGATAGCCCTTTTGCTGCAGAACGGAAGTAATCGCTGCCTGGATACGATTCTGCCAAAACGGTGCGTTGGAGACGGCTGCTGCTGCTTCTTGGTTAAGGTTCGGAACAAAGGCAAAAGATGAGCGATGACCAAGACTATTGCTGGAAAGTTGGGGTGACTGTACTTCTTGGGTAGAACAGCCAAGTATCGCGAGTGCAACGGTTCCGAGCAGAGTCGCAAGAACAGGATATTTCATAGTCCCGTGACTCGATAGCTATTTATGCAACTATTGTAAAGCGATTGGATGAGCCGATGAGTAGGGCTATCATGCCTGAACTCGCGAAACGGAAAATAAAGTACGCTTAGGCATTCCAAGGATTATTCAACTAAAATAAAAAACTGCAGAATTCGATTACAGCTCGTTTTACGCGAAAATTGGTGCTGGAGACCCGCTGCTTTTTGGCCGAAGTCCGCGTTCCTCATGACGTGCCCTTCGCACTGGCGCGCACGAGGAGACAGAGCTCCTTACCGTACTTAAAATTCCGTTTTGTGTGCGGACCCCTGGATTGGCGAGATAGAAAAACATACAGGGAGCGTCGGGACGACCAACAATTTTCAAGGACGCGATGACAACGCTGTCCTTCAGAGTTGAACAAAGCCTGAAGACAAAGTCCTAGCCAGGGAATACCTAACGGTCTTGCCTTCTGAGAAAGCGCTAGTCCAAGAAATTGAGAAGGCGAGGAGAGAGATTGAGAGCTAGCCGAGCTCACCGATGGCGTGTCGGACCGATCAAGAAAAGGCCTGCCCTTGCGCAGGACAGCCAGCGCCAACAAACCTTACCCCTTTCATCGTGCTTCCTGTCTGGACGGGGCGGCAGGTGGTAAAGCCATTACAACAAACAATGCGCACAACTCGGCACGTATCAACCAACACCGTGGCGTCCGTTTCCGTCACAACATCCTCTTGATGGACGGAAAACCGCGGTTAAGCCGGGTCGCGGAAGTCAGTTGGCATTCTCTCGACGCGTGAGCATCGATCAGTGCGCGCCAAACTTAAATAGGATCTTGCCGCTGCGATTCGATTTCAAAGATTGCTCGAACGCTTCCTTGAACCGCTCCAACGGGTACACATGCTCCACTTCGGCGGAGAGCGATCCATCAGCTACGAGGTCGCCCAGCTTCTGGTAAATTTCCTGGATCTCTGTGCGGGGTGCGTTGCGCATCCAATCGCCGAGCCAGAATCCGTGAAGGCTAAGACCAAGGGAGATGAAGTGCTTGGGCGAGAAGGCTGGGATTTGCCCACTGTCCATGGCGTAGATGACAACCGAGCCGCCCCTCTTGAGCGACTTGCCCAACTCGCCCACAGGGCTTCCGCCCAGTGTGTCAAGGACCAGGCTAAGTTTTTTCCCATGGAGAGCCTCCTCGATATCCTTGGCCAGGTTGTCGCCTTGGAGGACGACGCGGTCACCTCCCAAACGCCGTACTTGCTCTGCAGCCTCTTCTCTACGGACGATATTCAATGTTTTGACTCCCGCGAGCTTTGCGAGCTTGAGGATGTACTGTCCCATGGCTGAGTTGGCTGCAGTTTGACCGATCCAGTCGCCGGGCATCAAGGAGGCATATCGGTTCAGTAAGAGATAGGCGGTAGCGGGATTAACCCCTACCATCGAAAGTTGCAGCGGATCTGCGTCGTCGCTCATCGGCACGACGTTTCGCGCCGGCACGACAACCTGGTCCGCCCAAGTGCCCTGCTCATACGTCGGAAGGATCAGGACTCGCCTGCCACGCAGAGCGCCATCAACCTTCGAGCCGGTTTGGATGACTCGGCCAACGCCCTCCGCGCCCACCGGGAATGGGAAGGCCGGTCGGACGTGGTAGATGCCTCGGACGAGCATGAAGTCCGATGGATTGATCGGGGCCGCTTCCATCGAAACGAGAACATCCTCCTGGCCGAGAGCCGGTTCGGGGACCCTGTTAAGTTCGATGACATCTGAAGGTTCGCCATAAGCCACGAGTTGTAACTGCTGCATAAACTACCCTTTCGTTCGGAACATTTTTTCCGGTAAATTTGAAAATTATGCAGGGAAGCGATCGCCGAACATCGGCAGCCCGCTCTTTGATTGGGCTTCGGTTGCTTCGTCCTGCAGGACGTCCCAGTGCTCGGCGAGACGGCCGTACTCCATCCGGACGATGTCGGCAGCGATCAACGCCGCAGGCTGGCCGTTTCCCGAGAAGCGCCCGTGCAAGATGACGTAATCGCCGTCTGCCACAATGACGGCGTTCTCGTAACGCAGCGTATCGGGCAAGCTCCGCACGAGATTAAACAGGCCATGGCGACCGGGCTCGATATGGGAGCTGTGCTGGATGTAATTCTCTGACCAGAAGCTCGCTGCGGCCTCGTAGTCACGCTTGTTGAACAGGGTGTCGAAAGCTTTCAGGACAAGCGCCTTGTTCTCTTCTGCTGTGGTCTTCATAATGCCGGTGAGTGCGCGTGTGATAGGTACTGTTGGAGTGTTCATATAATCTTTCATTTGGATGTGGGTTAATGACTCGAGAGCCATTATAACATTCTTACTGAAGGTTGTTTTGATTAGTCGCGCGCCTTTACTGGGCTGGAAAGAAGCCCCCATGCAGTCCACGGGTGAGAGAGGCTGTCACGATTTGGTTGGTCAGCGAGATTTCTTCAAGCCTGTGGGACTGCAGCAATGGTTGCGGAGTATGATTAAACATAAATACAGAACCATTCGGTTCAATACGCATCGATCACATTGACGCAAACGTCAAGGAACATTTTGCACCAATCGGTTCATTAGGCGATAATGAGCAGATGGGACGACCGAAGAGTTTCAATCGGGAAGACGTCTTAAAAAAGGCGATGCCCGTTTTTTGGAGACGTGGGTTTGCGGACGCGAGCCTTCACGAACTGGAACTAGCGACTGGGGTAAACAAATCCGGCCTCTACTCTGAGTTCGAGGATAAGGAGGATCTGTTTGTGCAGAGCCTTCAGTATTACCTTGAAAGTCTCGAGAACAACGGACTGCTGACAACGGAGCCCTTGGGCTGGGGTAACATCGAGCGATTCCTCAAGATGGGACCATCCAGCCTGGACGGACAAAAGGGATGTTTTGCCGTCAGCTCGATGCGTGAGTTTCCGATATTGCCGCACGAAGCTATTGCAATCGTCACCCGGAGCAGAAGCAAACTGAAGCAGCTCATCGCCAAGAATATTGAGGTCGAGCGGCCAAAGATGAACGCGGACTCCCTTGCGGAATTGGTGCTGACCTTTTTTACAGGACTCAGCATGGAGCAAAACTTGAGTTCGGGCCGTGCCTCCATGGTCCGCAAAATCGACGATTTGATGAAAATAGCCCGAAGACTATGACTAACCACTGCGGGAGCGTTCAATCTGGCCTTTCGCCGGACCGTCGTGAGGAGCGATGATGCCCGCGTTGTTGGGGTGCGCATCTAAATTCTCGTAGAGGCGGGGACCCAGCGGTACAATGTTGGTCACCGACACGTTCAAACTTTGGGCGACATCTCTTGGCGGCGTACCCGGGATCCGCTCACGAAACCGCATCCTCGCCATGCCTTGGCTTGGTGTGCTTCCTCCGTCCGAACATTATTCGCTCGACTATGTCCAGTATTCTTTGCTCGGCAATCCTGTGAGGGTCCGCATCCCAGCCGGCTGCTTGCAGCTTGGGAACCACGAACGTTCGACAGGTATCAGCCTCATTTGGCATAAAAGGCTTGCATTTTATCTACCCACTTCTTAACCGAGGCGTGACGGCGGCTGTGGGCGGCGGCGGCGGGGACAACGCGTGGATCTCGTGGCCGAAGCATCCCTGAAGGATATCGAGCTTTTCGTCGATAGACATCTCGTTAAACTCGCGCTCGGAAACCTGCTCTTCCAAAAGGACAAATTTGCACCAGAGGTCGAAGTTTGTAGCTAATTCTCGATAGGTAGGTTTGCTCATTTCCAGTGGCCGGTTGCCGTGCACAGGTCGCTCTGCCATAGTCCGGTCAACGCGCCCGAAAATTGCGCCGCTTAACATTGGAAAGCGTTAGATTCTGGGGGCCGAACGGCGAGCGCTTCCGGCAAGGAGAAAGGATCAGCATGGCCTTCGTGGAGTCGACGTTTCAGCAATGGCACCCTTCGTTCCGGGGCGCTTCTGCATCATCCCCGACTCCTTAGCGGATTCCCGTTTGCCGGTTCACCTTGTTCCGGCTGAGCCACCTTGAACGCCAGTTGTTCACCAGCCGCGTGCAGCTCCAGCGTGTCGCCCTGCTTGATGTTCCCTCGCAGGAACTCCTCGGCCAGTGGATCCTCCAGGTATTTCTCCACAGCACGGCGCATCGGTCGAGCGCCGTAGATTGGATCGTATCCCTTATCGATCAGAAACTCGACCGCGGTCGTATCCAGGTGAACCTTGATATCCCTGGCGCGTACCCGCTCGATAACTTTTGCCACCTC
>WNFQ01000880.1_pt1 | contig 24067 bp, 23 predicted proteins | sample 5400171 | NCBI WGS metagenome assembly WNFQ01 (sample SAMN13153356, study PRJNA577476) | soil metagenome | isolation source: 20 cm soil under Madrone tree | place: USA:California | collected 2016-06-14
AAGCCACTCTCTTTTGCTGTCGCCATGAACATTGACCTTTCGGCGAGCGCTTTCCCGTAATCTGTGGTACACTCTTTCTGCGCTTAATACCGCGGTTGTGTTGTGCGGTCCCTCTGGTTCAAGACCTGATCTGAGAAAACCCGCCCTCAGTCTCCTCCGTATGTTTTCAGCGTAATTTAAAAAAAGACTGGCTGTTTAGTCGCCATGTTCGCCCGGAATCCCGTGTGCGCGCTGCGATTGCGCCAGCAAGAAAGCTAAATGCAAATTTTCTCAGAACTCCCGATTTCTACTTATGTCAAGGAGCGGCTGTCGTCTGCTCGTTTTTCGACGCCGACGCCGGTCCAGGCCGCGGCAATCCCGCATGCCCTGGAAGGCAAAGATGTGCTCGCGACGGCGCAAACCGGCACGGGCAAGACTCTCGCGTTCCTGATTCCGGTGCTAGAAAAGCTCCTCCGGCGCGGTTCGCCCGGAATCGCCGCGCTCGTGCTTGTCCCCACCCGCGAGCTGGCCATGCAAGTCGTGGACCAGTACAACGCTCTGCGGGGCAAGCAGCTGTCGCCCGCGGCATTGGTCGTCGGCGGCTTGGCCGAAACCCAACAATTACAGGTGATCCGCAAAGGGCCAGGTTTGGTCGTGGCCACTCCCGGGCGCCTGGAAGACTTCCTTGACCGCAGGCTGATTCATTTCCGCGAGCTTCAAATCCTTGTGCTCGACGAAGCGGATCGCATGCTGGACATGGGATTCCTTCCCGCGATTCGCAGGATAGCCGCGATACTGCCCAAAGAGCGCCAGACGCTGTGCTTTTCCGCCACGATGGAAGGCGCCATGACCAACCTCGTGAAGGACTACACAAGAAACCCGGTGCGTCTCGCATTCGGTTCAACACTAAAGCCCTCCGAAAATGTTCGGCTCCAAGCGTTTGAGGTCACCGTTGATGGTAAGCAGGACGCGCTCCACCACCTTCTTACTAAAGAAAGTGGTCGATGCCTAGTTTTCTCGCGCACCAAGCGCGGCACCGAGCGAATCGCCAAAAACCTGAACCGCGAAGGCATCCATGCTGCAATGATTCACGGCGACCGTTCCCAATCGCAGCGCATCAGCGCACTGGCCGGCTTTCAACAGGGGCGTTACCGCGTTTTGGTGGCGACCGATCTCGCCTCGCGCGGAATCCACGTACAGGATATCGCCCACGTTATCAATTACGATTTGCCGGAAGTACCCGAAAACTTTATCCACCGCGTTGGCCGCACCGGACGCGCAGGCAAGCACGGTGTCGCTTCCACTCTATTCACGCGAGATCAGCGATCCGAGTTGTTCCAGTTGGAGCGTACGCTTGGCACTCGGATGGAGAGGCTGGCGCTGGGAGGCGATCGGCCGGAAGGCAAGGATCGTACTCGGGAGACAATGGCTCCCGTCTCGTCCGGGCCGACGGCCCGAATGATCCTGCTTCCAGGAGAAGTCCTGCAAGCGCAAATGGAGAGCTAACCGCGTCGAAGTACGGCTTTCCCGACGGAGGCCGCGCCGACACGCTTGCTGCCTGGCGGCGCTCTTTCGCTGCTTTTTTGAACAGCTTACGACGCGAAACTGTTACAATACACTTGCTTCTGAGACAAGACGCACCGTGACGCCCGAGGGGATCGGGACAACCAGAGTTCAACTACAACGCAGCGTGAAGTCCGGTTATCACGACTGCGATCCGTATTCCGTGCTTTCCTACCCGCGATACGACGTTCAAGTATTCGCTTCGTGATAGTACGGCTTTGAGGAACGCCCGGCCAACCATGGCAGTGGCTCTTGGGGGAATCTTTTGTCGCTGGCAATACAGGAAAAAGATGAGCAGGTCCGCAATCTCGTCAATCTCGGCAAAGAACGCGGCTATCTTCTCCATGACGAGGTGATTGAGCTTCTTCCCGTCGAGGAACACGCCACGGAAGTGCTCGATAAGCTGTTCTCCACTTTCGAGCGCGAAAGTATCGAAATCTACGAGGACGTGGCGGCGGCGAAGGCTGCAAATCCGGCTCTCGCTGTCCCTGAGCACATCGAAATCAGTCGCGACGAACCTGCCCGCGGCGAAGAAGCTGATGTGTATCTGGCACCGCGCCCGTCAGACAACTCGTACGATCCTGTCCGCATGTATCTCCGGGAAATGGGCGTGGTGTCACTATTGACGCGCGAACGTGAGGTCGCCATCGCGAAACGCATCGAACGCGGGCAAGTCCTCGTGCTCAAGACCATTTCTCGCTCTCCGATCGTCTTGAAGGAGCTAATGGCCGTTGGCGCTGGACTGCGCAATGGCACGCGGCGGATCAAGGAAATCGTGAAGTTCGACGAAGAAGAGCTAACCGCCGACATCCTTGAAGGCAGAACCCGCAGTACGCTGAGGATCATCGACAAGATTGAGCGGCTCTACGCCGTAGGTCTCAAGCAGGCAATCCGGCTGGAGAACGCCCCAAAGTCCAATAGGCGCGCGTGTCTAGCCGCCCGGGCGAACGTGGCGCGAACACGCGTCGAAATGTCGCGATTGGTCCGCTCCATCGACTTCAAGGAGCAGGAGAAAAAGCGCCTGATCGACATCATGAGGCACACGGTCGAGCGACTTAATTCCATCGAGCGCGAAGCCGCAAGGCTGGAGCGCAGGTGCAATGCCGCTCGCGGCGATGCTGCCAGGGAAGCGCGCAAGCAATTACGTTCGTGCCGCGCGCAGCTCAGAGAAATTGATGATTCCAGCGAGGTCAGTGCGGCCAGCCTAAAGCGCACCCTCGCTCTCATCCGGCGTGGCGAGGCAGAAGCCGACCAAGCAAAGAAGGAATTGACGGAGGCAAACCTCCGCCTCGTCGTGTCCATTGCGAAGAAGTACGCCAACCGCGGACTGCAGTTCCTCGACTTGATCCAAGAGGGCAATATCGGCCTCATGAAGGGCACCGACAAGTTCGAGTGGCGCCGCGGCTATAAGTTCTCGACCTACGCCACGTGGTGGATTCGCCAGGCAATCACCCGGGCCATCGCCGATCAGGCACGCACGATCCGCGTTCCCGTTCACATGATCGAGTCGATCAACAAACAGGTTCGCACCAGCCAGCAATTGCTCCAGGAGCTTGGCCGCGAGCCAACGTCCGAGGAAATCGCTAAGCGCATGGACATTCCTGTCGAGGCCGTGCGCAGGACCAAGAAGATTGCGCAGCAGCCCCTTTCCTTTGAAACTCCCATCGGAGAGGAAGACGAGGCGCATCTAGGCGATTTCATCGAGGACAAAAACATTGAGTCGCCCTCCGACGCTGTCGTCAACCTCAATCTCAGGGAAAAGATGGCGTCCATGTTGAAGACGCTTACTCCGCGCGAGGAAAAAATCATCAGGATGCGCTTTGGTTTAGATGACGGCAACGACCACACGCTCGAGGAAGTAGGCCAAACGTTCGCGGTTACGCGTGAACGTATCCGGCAGATCGAAGCCAAGGCCTTGCGAAAATTGCGCCATTCGTCACGCTCGGGCCGATTTCGGATCTTTCTCGAAGGTTCGTTCTAGGAATATGCAAAATCAAGGAGACGGGAATGAAGAATCTTTTTGTAGGCAACATGAGTTTTCAAACCACGGAAGCTGAATTAAGCGCGCTGTTCAAGCCGTTCGGACAGGTGACGCGCGTCCACCTGGTTATGGACAGAGAGACTGGCCGTGCTCGCGGCTTTGCCTTTGTGGAAATGCCCAACGACGACGAAGCCGCAAAAGCGATCGCAGCATTGGACGGGAAAGAGCTGGGCGGACGCAACTTGAAAGTAAATGAAGCACGTCCCAAAACTGCGAGCGGTGGCCCTCGCCCCGGTGGCGGCGGTGGAGGACGCGGTCGGGAAAGATTCTCCAACGAAGATTATCGCGAAGCCACCCGCCAGCCTCGCGAGCCACGCTGGTAGCTTCAAAGCGCCGCCTTACGCGATAGGCAGCTTCCCTTGCATTTCAAGGAGGATTCGATGACGACTACATTTCAAAAGCGCCAGAAGGAAATGAAGCGGTTGGATAAGCAGCGTGAGAAAGCGGAGCGCCGCGCCCAAAGAAAGCTCGAAAAGCGCGCTGAAAAGGACACCCCAGGCGGGAATACGGGCGTGGAGCACATCAAACTAGGCCCGCAGGACTTAGATCCGCAAAGCGGAGATGCATAGCACGAGGTCTAGATTCGTTCGCCAACTGCAAACCGCCTCAGTCATCCGCATCTCTGAAGCACCGTTCGCATCACCCCAATTTCCAATGAATTCAAAGAGGCTTCGTAGGGGCGTAGGGGACCGAACTCACGACCTAAGACTTGTTCGCACTGCCGCTGGATTTGCCTCATCGAAGCGCAAGAGGCTAAGGTAGAGCAAAGAAACACGACCTCCGAAGGAAAATCAGCTTTGGCCATCAACTGCGGCTTACTTACTTTGTTCCTGTGGATGAAGAGATGGCGAGTCAAGATTTAACTATCTTGAGGAACGATCTCTTCTCTCGCCGTTGGTTCTTGCTTACCGTCGTGTTCCTAATCGCAACCGCAATCTACCTGGGTTGCGTGATCTCGCCGCCCTCTCTTATGGACGACGTTGATGCCGTGCAGGCGCAAATCGCTAAAACGATGCTAACGAGCGGCGATTGGGTGACGGCGCGGCTGGACGGAGTCGTCTACCTGGAAAAGGCTCCGTTAATTTATTGGCTGATGGCAATCTTCTACAAGATTTTTGGTGTGTCCGATTGGGTCGCTCGGCTTCCAGTGGCGCTCGCCTCAATCGCTCTCGCGCTTCTATCAGCCTCTTTCGGCATGTGGGCTTTCGGGGAACGCGCCGGTTTTTATGCAGGATTGTGCATGTCCACGTGCGTTGGATTATTTCTCTTCACGCGCATTCAAATCCCCGACGTGATGCTCACATTCACCATTGCACTTGCCATGTGGGCGTTCTTGCGCGCCCTGGATGAAGATGAAAAACGGCCGCGACTCTGGGCAGCCATTCTTGCAGCAAGTCTGGGCACAGGGCTTTTGCTCAAAAGTCTGGTTGGCATTGTTTTTCCGGTTGCAGCGGCTCTGATTTACCTTTTTTTTTCCAAACAACTGTTCTCCCAGAGAACCTGGCTGCGGCTGCGGCCTGTGAGTGGTTCTCTAATCGTGCTGCTGATCGCCGCTCCTTGGCATGTGCTGGCGACACTCCAGAATCCGCCCTATTTTGCCTGGACGTTGCAGAGCGGCCCGGGCCTGTACCACGGATTCCTATGGTTCTATTTTGTGAATGAACAGTTGCTGCGTTTTCTTAACCTAAGATACCCGCGCGATTACAACACCGTTCCACGACTGTACTTCTGGCTGTTCCACCTCTTGTGGCTCTTTCCCTGGTCTGTGTACCTGCCGGCAATCACAAAACTCTCTTTTAAACCTGTGGATCGTGCTGGACAAACCAGGCTTCTGGCGCTCTGCTGGGCGGGATTCATTCTCATCTTCTTCACGTTTTCCACGACTCAGGAATATTACTCAATGCCGTGCTATCCGGCCTTGGCTCTTCTGCTTGGCTCCGCAATGGCAGCAGGAGGCAAGTGGATCGATCGAGGAACACGCGTTTTGGGAGCAATCGTCGCTCTCGCTGCTCTAGCCGCCTTTGCTATTGGCTTTGCTGTCCGCAATCTGCCCACTGCCGGAGATATTTCGTCTGCGCTATCGCATCACCCTTCGGCTTATACGCTATCGCTAGGGCATATGCTGGATCTTACCCTCGGTTCGTTCGCCTACCTTAGGTTGCCGTTATGCCTGGCAGGGGCCGCTTTCTTGCTGGGAGCCGTGAGTAACCTTCGGTGGTCAGGCATGCGTGCCTTCCTGGCGTCGGGACTCATGATGGTTCTGTTTTTTCATGCAGCCCGGCTGGCGCTCGTCGTCTTCGATCCTTACCTTTCTTCTCGTCCCCTTGCGGAGGCATTTCAATCGGCACCCCCGGGAAAACTCATCGTGGATCGACATTACTATTACTTTTCGTCAGTTATTTTCTATACAGGGCGGCACCCCTTGCTCTTGAACGGCAAATTCAATAATTTGGAATATGGAGCGGCCGCGCCAGGAGCTCCAGCGGTTTTTCTGACCGATTCAGAATTCGAACAGTTGTGGATAAGCGAGAACAGATATTATTTAGTGGCGTCTGAGAAGGGAGCCGATCGCATCGAAACTCTGGTTGGCAAAGAGCACTTTGAGACCATTGCTACCAGTGGAGGGAAATTATTGTTAACCAACATCGCCTTAAAGCGTTCTTCCAGCACGCTGCTGATTGTGCCCCGCCGAACCGTTGCATCCCCATTCCCTTCCTTGTCCCCAGGAAATGATGTTCACGACTGAAGCCACAGACAAAGTTGCTGCAAGCTCTCACCGCTCGGCCCTGCGAAAGGCGCTTTTTCTGCTTTTGCGGGTCGCCATCGGGATAGCAATCCTTGTCTATCTTGCGAAATCGGGCCAGATCAATCTTTCTTCTCTAATCAGGCTTTCCCATGCTTGGCCAATAACTGTGACCGCAGTGGGATTCTTGCTCCTGGATATTTTATTGATGTCCATTCGAGCGTCCCTCTTGTTCCGCAGTGCGCGGCTGTCTCTCTCCATGTGGAATTCCGTACAACTGAACCTGATTGGCTTTCTCTTCTCCACGTTTCTCCCTGGGGCGGCGGGCGGAGATATTGCCAAGCTCGTGTATGCAACCAGGGAGAATCACGGGAGGCGTGCAGAGGTCGCAACGGTTCTGATTTTGGATCGCCTTGCGGGGTTATTTTCGCTTGTCGTGCTCCCTCTTTTGTTTGCCCCTTCCTTTCCTGACCTATTGCGCTCCGTTCCCGTGCTCAGGCGCCTTCTATATATGGATGCCTTGCTGGCAGGATTGATGCTTGTCGGTGCGGCCCTGGTGATGTTTTTTACCCCCACACGTTCATGGGTTACCTGGTTGCTGGACAGATGGCCAGGAATCAAGGGCCTTGCCCTTCGCGTGCTGGACACAATGGCGGTGCACGGCAAGGCGCAAGCCACGATGCTGTACGTATTTCTTCTCTCACTTCTGGCAAATCTGGCGCTAATCGTGGTAACGGCCCTGGGCCTGTACGCCGTCAATCCCATTTCCTTCTCCATACGGCTGGCATTGGTCGCGCCGATCGGCCACTTGGTGAATAGCCTGCCCTTAACCCCTGGGGGAATTGGCATCGGAGAGACAGCGTTTAACGCTTTATTTAAGTTGACGGGAATAAGCGGCGGAGCGGAAACCCTGCTCTGTGTTCGTCTATGGAATGTTCTTGTAAGCTTATTGGGTCTAGTTGTGTACCTATTTGGGATGCGTCGAAGCGTCTATCCCTATGAAGACGAGTCTGGGGAAGCAGGAGCTGGATGCATAGAAGCAGAATCGACAAATTGATCTGAAGGCAGCGATCTTGCCGATTCTCCAAATCGAAGTCAATCCGGCTCGTGGACTTCTAGGGCACTGGAACTAATTTCACTCTCGCCGGGAATTGCTTAAAGGCGCAAAGTAACTCAACCAGGAGGCTGGATGGAAGCAAGCTATAGAAGAGGGGAAGCTATGAAAGTCATGGTTCTCGGCGGAGACGGATATTGTGGCTGGGCAACCGCGCTATATCTTTCCGCCAGAGGGCACTCCGTAGCGATTGTGGATAACTTTGTGCGCCGTCAATGGGATCACGAACTGGGCGCCCAGACTCTTACACCCATCCTTCCTCTGAGTGATCGTCTTAGAACATGGACTCGCCTGACAGGCAAGCCCATTGATCTCTTTGTAGGCGATGTGATGGATTACGAGTTTTTGTTCTCCGCAGTCAGGCAGTTTGAGCCGGAGACGATCATCCATTTTGCCGAACAGCGTTCGGCTCCCTACTCGATGATCGACCGAAAGCACGCTGTATTCACGCAAACGAACAATGTTATCGGCACCCTAAATGTCTTGTTCGCAATTCGCGAGCTGCAGCCGGATTGCCACCTGATCAAGCTCGGAACCATGGGGGAATACGGAACTCCTAACATTGATATCGAAGAAGGCTACATCCATATCGAGCATAACGGGCGGCGCGATCTCTTGCCCTTCCCCAAACAGCCTGGCTCTTTTTATCACCTGTCTAAAGTGCACGACAGTCATAACATGATGTTTGCCTGCAAGATCTGGGGACTTCGCGCCACGGATCTGAATCAAGGTGTGGTCTACGGCACGATGACGGACGAGGTAGGGCTGGATGAAGCCTTGATCAATCGCCTCGACTATGACGAAGTCTTCGGCACGGTGCTGAATCGCTTTTGTGTACAGGCGGCCATCGGCCAGCCGTTAACTGTCTACGGGAAAGGCGGCCAGACGCGAGGATTTCTGGACATCCGGGACACCGTTCGGTGCGTTGAACTCGCCTGCCTTAATCCTGCGGCCAGGGGAGAATGTCGCGTATACAACCAATTCACGGAACAATTCTCGGTACTGGATATCGCGCTGAAGGTGCGGGAAGCAGGAAAGGACCTTGGGATGAAGGTGGAAATTGACCACATCCCGGATCCGCGCGTCGAAGCTGAACAGCACTATTATAACGCCAAGCATTCCAAGCTTCTTGATCTGGGTCTGCAACCCCACTATCTCTCGGAATCTCTTCTTGATTCGCTTATGAATATCGCCCTGAAGTATCGCGACCGGGTAGATCCCACGATCATGCTGCCACAAGTGAATTGGCGTGAACCGCGCAATGACCGCCGGCTGCAAACCAACATCGCTGCTGGAGTTTCTGTTGGCGCGGCCAATAAGTGACTTGTGTACGGCGAGCGATAACCCGAAGAAGCACTGAAGGCTCTATCGGCGGCGGCCAGTTCATCATCTAGGAATCGCTTTTGCTGGAAGAATTCGGAACAAGAGCATCCGTGGTCGCAACAAATTGGCCGTTTCGGAGTTGGTAATCCACGTTACGCCAGCGAATCGACGTTCGCGTGAAACTCACCAGCCAGATGAGAAACGCCATCGCGTCCCAAAGCGGAATCAACGGCATCTTTGTCCAAAGTCCTGCCTGTTTTAATCCTTGGATTCCGATGAGCCACGTCATAGCTACGCGAAAGACCAGGTACGAACCCCAATAGGCCGCGACTACGGGTAATGTTGGGTGAACCAAAACGGCGAGGGTGGTCCATGGCAACCCCCAAGTAAAAAGCAACCCAAAGTGGCCCCATGGCCGCATGGCTCTCATCACCGTCATCCAGCGGGCGCGCTTCGCCAGGAGCTCACTCACTCCCTGGAAATCAGGTACCGTTTTCACTGCATACGGCAACAGCTTCATTTCCACTCCCTGTTCGGCAATTAGGCGCCCAAAGAGCAGATCATCCGCGGGTCGATTTTCGAGTACCTGAAAGCCCCCGAAGGCCCTGACACGCTGCTTCGTCGACACCATTGTTGGCCCAAGTGCGAAGTGCACCCCGTCTAGCTGCCACGCCACCAGTACGCCCGCGTAAAAGTCTGAAATCATCCCAATCGTCTGAAGTTTCTCGGCGAACGATCCTTCCCGCGAGGATACGTAGAAACAAGTCACTCCTCCGACTTTCGGATCGCGTAATGGCTCAACCACTCTTCGCAGATATTCGCTATCTACACGCACGTCGGAATCGTTGATGACCAGGTATTCGTGCTGGGCTTCGCGTTCCATCAGCCGCAATTTCGCGACCTTGTCGTTAATCGCGGTGTAGCCACCGCTGTAGAGCAGCCGGATCGTTCGCTCTGGGAAGTCCCGCATCAATTTCTGGATCACCGGCACGGAAGAATCGGTCTGGTCCGTCGCGCAGAAAATGAGCTCGTACTCGGGATAGTCCTGGCGGCAGAAACTGGCGAAATTTTCATAAGCATCAGGATCTAAGCCTCGAACCGGTTTGAGATTGCTTATCGGCGGAGTGAAATCGAGATTTTTTCCCGAGTGATTTCGAGACTGCCGGAAGTAGCGGCCGGAACTGTAGATCGCCAGAAAATAGAAAATAAACGGAATTCCTGCCGTGAAAAGGACCACGAATTCTAGAACGCTTGAGGGCACGCCACCTCATTCCTGATTCGAGCGCGGCCAGTTTGTGAACTCTGCCATACGGAAGAACCACAGGTGCGCTGTCCCTACCCGGGATCCAACACTCCGCCCTAAGATTGTATCCTGAATCGAGAAAATTCCTGAATGCCGCCGCTGCAAACTTCCCCACCTGCGGGCGTCTTGTCCTGTTGATTTTTGCTATTCTGAAACACTGGTTGAAGTGAATACGTGACGCACACTCGCAGGCTACAACTGAAAACGCTTCCCCTGATTCTGATCAGCATCGTCTTGGGACCGCTTGGCAACGTATTTCTCGGCAAGGCCATGAAGGGCATCGGGTCGGTCACTTCAGCAAGAATTCTTGATCTCGTCCCAATTGCGTCTCGCGTACTGGCATCCGGTTACATCTGGCTCGGGATTGCCTGCCTCCTGGGATTTTTTATTGCCCACATGTTGTTGCTGACGTGGGCCGACTACAGTTATGTGCAGCCTGCCACCTCTCTGTCTTACCTGTCTATCTCCATCCTCAGTTACCTTCTTCTCGGAGAGACGATTTCTCTTCTGCGCTGGCTTGGCGTCGCAGTCATTTGTCTCGGCGTTTTCCTCGTAGGTCGGACCTCACCCAGAACGACAGGAGCACCTAATCGTGGTTGAAGCGGCGCTCTTTTTCTTAATTGTTGTAGCAGGAACAGCGGGAGAGCTGTGCGTAAGTCGGGCCATGAAGAGTATCGGGGAGGTCCACGACTTTAGTCTCAAGTCCATCCTGAGTTTCGTTCTGCAATCCTTGCACTTGCCGTGGATGTGGCTAGGAATAGCACTGATGAGCCTGGGATTTTTCTCGCTTCTCGCTATTCTGTCATTCCAGGAAGTGAGTTTCGTGGTGCCGGTCAGTGCCCTGAGCTATGCCGCGGGAGCCTTTGGAGCGAAAGCCTTCCTGGGTGAACGCATCAACCGTAACCGGTGGATCGGAATCGCCGTAGTCTGTATCGGCGTCACCATCGTCTGGTGGAGCAGAAAATAGCGCAGACGCTGCGCCAGCAGTAACAACGTCAGGCACGGCATAGCGATGCAGCAACAACGTTCGCAGCGCTGCGGCCACGCTACCGGTGACGTCCACCAGAACGCGATGCATACAATTTCGCGACGATCGACGGAGAAGGTTACCCGAGCTTTCTACGTCCGAGATATCTTTCGGAGGAAGTTCGACATGGCCGAGCGCAACTACTGGCGTCATTCCTGCTAGTGTGCGCGCCCAAACTGTGAGGTATTCTCCTACGTGAAGAGCGAGTACGCCGCCTAGAATTACCAGCGTCAGGCAGACAAAAAAGCAAGGTGAAGATCACCAGCAGACTAGAAGTTCGCGCACGTGGTAGGAATACAGGCTAAGCCCCAGGAGCAGCCCGGAGAATTGCGACACGTGATGGCCTTCTCGTAACAAACTCAAGGTTTCCCCTTCTCGCTCGGCTTGGAATGGAAGACCGCTTTCCAGGGTTTAGCTGAGGAGAACGGCGAGAGGAGGGAAATCACCTGGCCCAGCCCTGCATCCCGGCAAATGTCTCTCGTTCTCGCCGTATAGCTACACGGTCGACGCGCTCAAGACAATTAGCTGTTCTGTTTTGTACTACTGTGAGGGAATCTTCGGGGCGCGGCAGCCGCAGATCTTTAAGGCCAATTGCATCGCAATCGAGATCCGTTGATGCCGGAACTGTTTTCACATCTGGAAGACAACTCAGATGGTCGTTCTTGTTTTCGCATTACAGAGGTGAATGGATGCACACCTGATTGGGGACTATCGTTCCCGGGGCATTGACGATAACCGGAGGAAACCCGGAGATCGCAGTACCGGGCCAGGCACCTAGATCCCCGGCGGTGATGACGCTCGAGCCGGTATTCGACGCCGAGCCAGCCAGGACCGCAAAAGGAGCTGCAGTGCCAAGAAGAGTCGCGTTGGCATAGGCACTGGGTGCTAACAACGGGAGAATTGAGACAAGAAGCAACAAAGAGAAACCACGAAATTTCATGCTTTCTCCCATATGCCTACGCTCCTAGAGCTGGGGACATGCGTCTACTGAGCAGGTATAGCCTAAAGCTAAATGCCTATCAATTCTTGGCCACGTTCCATCGTTAGCTTCAGGGCTTTTTCTTTTTTGCTGGGCGGGTTTTTTCTCCGCCCTTGGTGCTGATCAGCGCCAAGAAATCCTTGGCGTTAAACGGGTACAGGCGAGTGGATTGTTGTCCGGTGGTACTCAAGGAGACATCCACGCGCCGATTGTTGGCCAGGACCATCACCTGCAGATTATTCAGCATTTGTTGCCTGTCGGCCGGACTCAAGTCCGGATCTTGCGATATCAGCTCCTTTATCTGGTCGACAGTCAGTTGGTTCCCTTTGCCAAAGGACCGCGTCTCAAGATGGTCCGCAGGGACGCCGTGTCCCACCAAGAAGGTCTTGGTGCGTTCAACGCGTCGCGCCGTAAGAGCTTTGTTGTATTCCTCCGAGCCGCGGGGGTCTGCATAGCCACCGAGGATCAAGTGGGCATCAGGCTTGTATTTCAGATACGCTGTGAAGTCCCGCGCGAGGGTTTCCAGTATCTGCGCCTGACTGTCGAGCAGGCCACCCTCGGGATTTTCGGCGGTGGGCCGAGCGGTTTGAAAGTAAATACTATGGAGTGCAAGCCTGGCTTCCAACGTCGAGTAGGTGGGCGTCTGTCCGCAAAGGAACACATTCATAAGGTCAGAACGCTCAGACGCCAGCCGATGAACTTTCCGCTTTGTGCAACCGCAGCCTGAACCAGATCGCGCTTGCACTGCGCCGCATTGAGTGTCGAACTGATCCGATACGTCTCAGGCTATGCGGTGCGGACACACTAAATCGGAGGAGTGCGACTCGTGAATCCGGTTATCACTCGTGCCGCCGACAATTAACGCACCAACCGAATCATCGAGTTTATTTGCCCTCGCGTTCTTGCTAAGTGCCCACCACTCAGAAGGATGATTGGTAGGGGCGGTGGGGATCGAACCCCCGTCTGCAACTCGCTAAGGTGTTGATTCATTTGGGGACAGGTGCCTCGATAGGGTCCAAAACAGTCCAGAATGGCTTGACGGGAGTCATCACAATAGCAGTTGTCCGAGTCGACCTATCGCGGCTTTAATTCCTGCCGATGGCGTTGGGTTTACGTTAGGCTGGAAGTCACAGTGCAGGGATGAGTCGATCGATTTCCTCAGTTGACGTGTAGGCATAGCAAGAGGCGCGAATCGCTTCGTGCATTCCCATCCGCTTCAAGATCGGTAGCGATGCAAGATCTCTGCCCCGAACGGCAATTCCCACTGCGTCGAGATTGCTTGACCACGTCCAGCACATTTCGGTTCTCGATCACGAACGAAAATACTGATATCCGGTTGTCTGGATCTGTTGGACCAAGAATTCTCAGGCCCCTTACTTCCTTGAACCGGGACAAGGCATATCGTGTGAGCTCTTGCTCACGCTTCCAGAGGGTTTCTCGCCCTAGCGATTCAAGAAATTCAATCGCCGCAGCGAGTCCCACAGCCCCGGGCACATTCGGGGTCCCCGCCTCAAACTTGAAAGCGCCCCCGGCAAAATGAGTGGGAGCCAACTCCATCTCCACGTCGTGAGCCATGTTGCTTCCGGTCTGATACGGCGGCATGTTGTCAAGAATCTCGCGGCGCGCCCACAGGACCCCGACTCCCATAGGACCGCACATCTTGTGTCCGGAAAATGCAAAGAAGTCGCACCCGAGTTTCTGCACGTCAACAGAGAAGTGAGGAACCGATTGCGCGCCATCCACAAGCACGAGCGCGCCGACGCGGTGCGCTCGTTCACAAATTTCCTTTACGGGGTTAACCAGGCCCAGGACGTTCGATACGTGAGGAAACGCAACAAGTTTGGTGCGCTCAGACAGAAGCGCCTCTAACTGGTCGAGCCGCAACCGACCATCATCCTCTACATCCAGAATCCGCACGCGCGCATTGGCGTGCTGTGCCGCCAATTGCCAGGGTACAAGACTCGAGTAATGCTCGGCCACGGTTAGGATAATCTCGTCACCAGAGCGAAGGTTCGCGCCACCCCAGGACGAAGCAACGAGGTTGATCGCTTCCGTCGTCCCCCGAGTCCAGACAATCTCATCGGGTCCACGTGCATGCACAAATTTTGCAACGGCCTCCCTCGCCTTCTCATACCGGGTCGCAGATCGTCGGGCGAGAGTGTGCAAGCTCTTTGCGGGGTTCGCGTTGTCGTGCAGGTAAAAGTTCGCGAGTGCGTCGATGACCGCCCGAGGGCGTTGGGTCGTGGCGGCGCTGTCGAGGTAGACCAAGCGGCGTCCGTTGACTCGTTCCCCCAACACCGGGAATTGATCGCGCAAGGCACCAAGCTTCGGGTCGCGGTACATTCCTGTGAAATGTGAAGTGTGAATCAAGGCTGCTTCTGCATCCCGCTTGAGAACGGACCCCGATGCCGCGAGGACAGCGACGCTTGAAATCTTGCGGAGGAACTCACGTCGTTGTGCCTTCATGGCTTCTCCATTCCTTTTTTCGAACGTGCTTGCGCGGCCGGCGGCTCGCGAGGATCGGACATCGCTCGATGCAAACGAGCAGTTTCATGGCGCGAAGGCATAAGTCCATTTCACCGCAAATCGGGTCTCGCGGACTTGCGGGGGATTCGCCGGGGCGATGCTGGCGAACTGCGTTCCGACGTTGTAGATGATGTAGAGATCGCTGTCGGGCCGGTAGTTATACCTGAGGCGAAGATTGGCGCTGACGGCCTGCGAATTTGAAGTATCCATCTGAATTAGGCTAGTGAAGGTCAGAAAACGGTTGAAGGAATAATTTCCTTGGAGGCTCGCCAGCACCACGGAGAAATTCCCGTTTGGCAGTGGCAATCGAAAACGATCCCAGGTTTCCATGGCTGAGATTGAGAATTTCGTGGTCGGACGATAGTTAGCTCGTACCCGGAATTCGTTGAGCGTACCTCCGTAGTACCCGCCAAATCGTTCGAAGAAATTATAAGTAAATCGACGATCTTGTCCCGACCCATACGTCAACTGATGGCGCGCGAAGTGATAGAGACCATTCGGAATGAACACACTTTTGTAAATGTGAAGAGGCGTTGTGATTCGCTGCGTAAAAACATCAGCGATACCATCGTCGGTGTATCCACCGTTGTTCAAACCAGCACGAAAAGTTCCCTGCCACTCGTGAGTCTGAACGACGCCATGAGTATCTGGCGCGTGGAGAATTAAACCCTCGAATTGCAATTCTCGGACGCCACTGATTCTGGGCCTCGCCTTGAACGTCAAATCTCCATAAGTTTCATTCGCGTTGGTGAGTTCGATGAAACCCACCTCCGGATTGAAATTCAGTCCGATTTTTCTGCGCTCAAATTTTCCTTCTACCCAGTTTGAACGATAGGATAAGGAAGCCCCGACGTCGCTATTCCCACTCGGGTGGCCGGGCGACTGAGTTCCAGCCATGTGAGCATCAACAAACCAGTCTTTGAAGAAGACCAGGCGGGTATCTATGCCGCCCGTTCGATTGAAGCTATCCACCGGATCACCGGATTGCTTATCGATCCCCATGACGCCGATATACGAACCTGCCCAAAGAGATTCCTTCAGCCTTGCAACGGCATAATTGGCGTAAGGGTTAGGCCCACTAGATCGTGTATCCACATCCATAAAGCCGAACTCTGTGCGACCAATTGTTCCTGTGAGCCTGGCTCCGCCGTTTATGGGCACCTGTTGGCCAGTCACTGAATCTATTCCAATCTGACGGCTAAAGAACAATTGATCCTGGTCACCAATATCGAAATTGAAGACCCCTGCGTTTTCGAGGAAGAACTGGCGCTTCTCCGGAATAAAGACTTTGAAAGGTGTCAGATTGAATGGCTCAAGGTCGACTTCGGTGTCGGCAAAATCCGTGTTGCCTGTGAGATTCAAGACGACGTTGGAGGTGAGGCCGTATTTGAGGTCGATTCCGCCCGTCAGCGGGAATTTGGGGGCCTGTCCGGTCTGCTTATCATATTGAGCTAGACCGTAAGGTTTTACGATGAAAAGCTTTCCGCTTCCAATGTCCTTGATGCCGCTAAGCTCTCCCGCCTGTGAAACCTTAGCGATACCAAAGGTCCGCCGGTAAGCACTCCAGAGATCTTCCTCATTCTTTCTACGGATGAACCGTTTGAAATTTAATCCCCAGACTACATCGAGCGAGTGGGTAGAGTTGAGCGTCGTGAAGGGAATACCGATCGTTGCGATCCATCCATCAGAAGTGATTCGCGCGTCGGACGTCCAGACTCCGTCCCACCCCCGGTCGAAGTCGCCTCCGTCCGTAACGCCTTGTTCTTCCACGACGAGACCATCGTTTTGGGTACCCAAGGGATTTATCTCGAAGACGTAAGCGCCCCGACGGTCATGGTTTGAATCAATGAGGATTTCGAAATGATCGTCCAGGTCTTGACTGACATCCCTTCGCAGCTCAGTTGCGATGATCCGAGAGGGCTCTGAGTCGTAGCAATGGATCCCGAAATACACCGCGTGCCGCGTGTAGAGAATGCGCACTTCCGTCTTCTCCGTTGCGGTTTCACCCTCGCGGGGTTCTCGTTGTCGAAAATCCGTGATCGGCTTAGCATCGAGCCACAGGGGATCGTTCAGAGTGCCATCCAGTTTTGGGGCGTGATCCACGGGCACGGCCTCGGCCACGCGTCCTTCCGTCTGGGGATCTGCAGGGAGCCCGGCTGAACGAGGGCGGGCCGCGCCCTCACATGGTGAGGACATTGCGCAAATGAGATAGGCGCCGCATGCAAGCCGGTGCAAATGATGGCGTACGTTTCTCACGTTTCCCTGCGCCCCCACGCAGAGCCCATTTCAGTCTTCGAGTGTCAGCAGCAAATTATGACCAGGCACGCAGGACGTGCCCGCTTTGCCGGTTGCTACAGCGCAAATCAAGACCGTGATCCCGATTCGCGTCATGCCTAAGACCGCCTGGATGCTGCGCATCTTGCCTCGGAGAGCAGTTCAGCGCTCCGCTTCTGCGGGACACAAGGACTCACACAGATGCGTAGCATCCTCGCCATGTCTGCCCCAACTATCGTTCCTCCACGGGCTGAATCTTTACGAATTCTTTGTAGAGCAGTAGATCGTAGAGAATCTTCAGCGCCCCCGCGAGGAAGAAAGGCACATTGATCCAGGAAGTCCGCGCAAACATGAACCCGACGAACAGAGGGCTTATGGCCGCGCCCGTTGTGCGCGCAACTCCTGTAAATCCGCCCGCGGCAGATCGCTCCTCGACCGGAACCACAGCCATCGTATAGGACTGTCTCGTGGGAACATCCATCTGGCTGATGCTGAAGCGGAGAAGAAGCACCAGAACGGCCGACGAGAGATTGGGCATCAGCGGCACGCGGATGAGAAGAATGTTCGACGGAAGATGCGTGACCACCATGGTGCGGATGAGTCCGATGCGCGACGCAAGGCGAGAAGCAAAAGAGCAGAGATTCCCGCAAAGACGTTCGCCCAAAAGAAAATCGCGCCAAGCGCGGCTGGTTCCACGCCAAAGCGCAGATAAAACCAATACGCCGCGAAACTTTGCACGACAAATCCGCCGGCGAAGGAATCCAGAGCAAAGAGCCCCGATAGCTTCACAACCACGTTGCGTGACCGGGCAATTCCGAAAATGTGCGCAACGCTGGAGGAACCAACCGGGCCGTTGGAAACCGGATTCACTTCCACGGATTTCGAGAGACGCAGGAAAAGAAACGCCAGCGCGACTCCCGAGGCAGCGTACAAGAACACTACGGCGCGGTAGCTTTGCACGTGCGTCATCGTTGTCTGCTGCAACGCCTGCGTCAAACCGCCACCGAAGAGCGCGCCCAGGGCGGTGGCAAGCGACCCGGCGAGCGTGTACCACGCAAAGACTTCGGTCCGAGCCGAAGCCGGAACAATATGCGAAAGCGCCGCTTGTTCGATCGAGAGAAACGGCCCCACTTCGTTGCCACTGGGACTGATCACTCCGATCGTGCCTGCGATGACGAGGAAGAGCAGGTTGCTGGTCAATGCGAAAGCTAGGCCAGCGGCAGCCATTAGAATCGAGCCGATGATCAGCATGCGCCGCCGACCGATGCGATCCGCCCTGGTTGTCAGGTAGAGGGGCACCACGACATCACCGGCGAGCGTCAGCGTGAGAACGAGGCCCGCTTGGGCCTCCGTGAGTCCGAGACCAACGAGATAGAAAACCAGGATGACGGAAAGCGAACCGTACGCGAACAAACGGGCAAACCTCGTGACGAACAGAAGCCAGCCGTCACGCGACAGAGTTCTCAGCACAGCGGGGATCAGGTTTGTCGTTGCCATTCGGTGAAAGACTGCTGCAAGCGCCTATCGATTCGTCACGGCTTCGTAAACCACCATTCGCGCAACAGGCTTGCCGTCTTCTTCCTGTTCCGGCGTGTACACGCGGTGAGTTTTGAGATCGACCGCCAAAGTATGCACGGCGTGCTGCACGGGGAAATCCTCCACCTTGCGATAGTGGTCCGGATCGTCTTGGTGAAAAACCGCGATGGCACCGCTGTAGCACGCGACGTAGATGCGGCCCAAACCCGGATCAAACTTGATTACGTCGGGACCGCCGGGCATTTTGAGAAACGCAATGGGCGTGTGCTTGTCGAGATCGAACACCGTCATCAACTCGTTTCCCTCACACGAGAGGAATGCACGATGGTGTTCCGAATCGAGCGCCATGCCGTGGTTGCCCTCGCATTTTCCGACGGGATACCGTCCAACCACCTGGTCCGTTTCCGGATCAATGACCGCGAAAATGTTCTGGTCCTGTAGGTTCACGTACACCTTGCGCGCGACGGGATCGTACTGCGGCATTCCCGTTTCGCTGTCGAAATGCAGGGTCCGGATGATTTCGTCGTTCTGTACGTTCACCACCGCTTCCGCTTTACCTCGCTCGTCGGAAACGTACAGCTTGTGAAACGGAGCGGCATACGTGCTTCCATCCGGTTTCGCTTCTGTCTTCAGTTTCTTCACGACCTTCATTTGCTTCAGGTCCACTACTCCGATCGTGTTGTCGTGCGCGTTCGAGGTATAGAACTTCTTGAGTTCCGGCACGTATTCGACGCCCTCGGCTCCCGGTGTATCTGTAACCGTCGCGATCACTTTGTTCGTACGCAAGTCAATCACATAGGTCTGGCCCACTGCTAAATGGGCAGCCAGCAGGTAGTGGTCGTCATCGTCAATCGTGAGATAGTCGAATCGCTTTCCACCCGGACCCGGCAGGTCGAACTTTTCGATCTGTTTCAAGGTTTGCGCGGCCGTGCCCGACGACACGCCCATCAATAGAAAAAAGGCGAGAGCTCGCACCCGCCGAAGAATTCGTTCCGTTTGCATCCCTACCTCCCAAACATCGTCATCCGTGTGAGGGAGCGCCCTTGCCCAATTCGCCGAGAGCCGCTTTGAATGCGTTCGCCAGTTTCTCGGCTGGGCCTTTTCCCCAGTAGTGCAGGAAAATCACCATGGGTTGCTCACCGGTCATGTGGTGATGAATCGCGACCACGTCGAGCCCATTCTTCCGCAGCGCTTTCAGCACCGGCGTAACTTCGCCTTCGAGCATCGCGATGTCACCGGCCACGACCGCATCCTCTTGCATTCCGAAAAACGCAGCCCACGTGTTCAGACCCATGCGAGCGTTGATCGCGGCCCCATGATCTTTCATCCCCAAGTCATCCCGTCCGATGGTGATTTTGAAAACAGCGCCGGACTGCTCACCTGGATGCCCAATGATCTTGGACAGTTTCTCCGTGTCGAGCGGTGTGCCCTTGGCGGACAGGGCGGTCACAGGTGTTGGTGTGACATGCCCGATCAAATTCAAGCCGGGTTTTACGCGCCGAGCCAGATCGCCGGCCTTGCCCATGCCATGCACGTGCATGTAATAGACACGCGGTTCGTCCCAAAAGAAGTGGTTGTGAAGGGCGGTGACTTCGATTCCATTGTCCAAGAGAGCCGACATGACCGGATTTACCTCGTCTTGGAGCAACACTAGGTCACCCATCATTACGTCATTGCTGTCGGACGTTTTGGTCATGGAGAGCCAACCGCCGAAGCCAAACGGTGTGGGCGTGGACACGCCTTGAATCGTCATCTTGAGATCGCTGCGGGGAACATTGACCTTCAGAACTCCCGCCTTGAAGTCGCCTTTGCGGTCGAGGAGCTTCAAGACGTCCTGATAGTCGCTCGGAATGTCCTGGGCCCGGACAGATACGCTCAAAAGGGAAAAACATAGGCAGGCAAACGCGGAAACCATTTTGTTACTCATAGAGCGAAACATCGAACTGACCTCCTGTTGGTTTTGACTCCTCACTGAAGATTCATCACAACAACGCCCGTTCAGCTTGTTCGCTGGCGAACGTATTCGAGTAGTGCGTCATAGATCGGAAACTCCCGCTCCAGGCGCTCTTCATCGCTGATCCCCGAGAGGGCAAATCCCTGCGCGATAGCGCGCAATCCAACGCTCTCAGCGGAGACTTGTTCTTGTCCTTTCACGTCAGCGCCTCTAACAATGAGTCCGAGACGATGCAGCGCTGGGTCGGTCAGCCTGTAGTCTTCGAGAATGGCCTCAAACGTACAGCGCTTTCCACGGTGGTTTAGCCTGACTTCGGGAAACCGGGTTGCGTCAAAGGGGGTCGCGCCTTCCTGCCGCGCTCTTTCGAGAAGTTGGTCTTCCGATACGAACAGGAACTCTGCCTGCGGGTCAATAAACCGCCGAATGAGCCAGGGAATCTCCGTGGCGACTCGCTCAGGCGAGCGAGTGATACAGCCCCTCAATTAATTGCATTCCTCGATCCAGCAGTTCCTGGTCCGAGATTCCCTGTCGTGCCCAGCCCTTCAGGACTTCGTCAATGCCATAACCCTCTCTGCGGCCGAACTTTTGATCCGCGAGGTCCGCGTCGTGAATAATCTCGGATATGACCTTTACCCTTCGGTGCCGAATCCCGAATTCCTTCTGTAGCGTCTCGAACGTGCAGTCGTCGCCGCGGTGCCCGAACCCGCTCTCATGGAACATGTCAAACGGGACGGATGCCTGCGGCACTCTTCCTTCCGGAGCAAAAGCAAATCGCGCCTTGGAATCGATGAAACGTCGAATGAGCCAGGCGGACGCGGATCGGTCCACACCCGGTCTCGGCCGCGTGACCCAAACCCTGCTTTTGTAGTCGTGGGGATCGATCTTTAGCTTGGCGGACGTCTGCGTCGTGAACCGCGCGGCATCGGCCTTCGCCAACAACTCCCCTGCACGCTTCTGCAACGCACTATCGAAGAAATCCACCTCGACAATTTCCTGGAAACGGCTTCGTAGCCGGCTGAGACGACCGACGGCCCGCTTCTGCAAAGGCAGAGAGGAAAACTCTTCGAGTTGCCGAATCAATTCTCAATTGCGGGGTGGAGATGTTGTCGATCCCCTGAACGTGCACGATGGAAGCATCGCCTCCGTACTTACGAATGGCCGTGGCCAGCCACTGAAAATGTTCTTCGTTCACCGCATCGCTGGGCAGCAAGTATCCTGAGTTCCCCAGCGGCACGGCTCCGTAGCGTTGCAATTTTCGCCATATTTCCACTCTTTGACTGGCCCGTTTAGTGGGCAGCGTAAACGTCAGCAACAGCCAGCCCACAGTTCGATTTCGTACAGTCATTTCTAGTTGATGTCATAGCTCTAACAAGACATTGTCAAATCTGAGATAAGTTGGAGCCTTAGGCGGGAACCTGAATCTTCCATTAACTTCTTGTAAGCTTTCGAAAAGCCTGTTTATCGAGATTAAGCTTATATTCGAGCCGATTTCGGGGACGGAACGTAAGAAGCTAGACGATGACAATTCTTACTAGCAGAGGACAAGTAGTCTGGTTTTTGATGTCGGGCGCTTTCCTGCTCGTTCTTCTGGCGCCTTTTGGAATCTGGGGGAAGAGCGGATCAAGGGCGCTTTCCGGGACGATAACGACTGGATCGGGCTCTCGCATTTCGAATGCACGCGTTTTCATCCTAAATACGGGAAACGGCGAAACCTTCTCCGGCACGACGAAGGATGATGGTACTTACCGGGTATCGAATTTGGCGCCCGGAACGTATGAGGTGACCGCCTCTGCCGCAGGTTTGGCAGTAGCGCGAGCAACCGTGAAGATTCGCGCTGACTCGGACGAGGTGGCTAATTTCGTTTTGCAGGGACAGGGGCAACAAGCGGCCTCGTCAACCGTGAGCGGCGAAGTGAATTCTCAGAGCGTACGCGAGTTGCCGTTGAACGGCCGCTCTGCTTCGGATTTAGCGGCACTCGAACCAGGCGTTGAAACCGCGCGGACGCAATCTTCAGGCCAAGGAAAATACGGTTTTGGGATGCAGATGACCATCTCTGGAGGCCGACCGCGCCAGAACGACGCGCGGCTCGACGGCATCAGCGTGAACGATTACGCGAATGGTTCGCCGGGCAGCGCACTTGGAGTAAATCTGGGAGTTGATGCCGTCCAGCAGTTCACGGTGTTAACCAGCAATTATCCGGCTCAAGTGGGGCGTTCTTCCGGCGGTGTCGTTGGCGCGTCAACGCGATCGGGCACGAACAGCTTTCATGGTGATGTCTTCGAGTTCATCCGCAACAGCGCGTTGGATGCGCGAAATTTCTTCGATACTGCTAAGCCGCCCTTCCATCGCAATCAATTTGGAGCATCAGGCGGCGGACCCATCTGGAAGGATCACACTTTTATTTTTGGGGACTACGAGAGTTTGAGCGCGAGCACAGGCATCACGCAAGTGGATACCGTTCCCTCACCCGCGGCACGGGCTGGCCAACTGTCCACCGGGACCATTGTCGTTGATCCAAACGTCTTACGTTTCGTGAATGCATTTTTCCCCTCACCCAACAAAGGCGCGCTAGGAGCAGGCGATACGGGGATTTATACGTTTTCGGGCCAGCAAATAACCCCTGAAAACTATTTCACGATCAAGATCGATCACAAACTTTCTGCAAAGGACGGCCTTTCCGGAACGTATATGTACGACAGCGGAACTGTTCGGCAGCCGGACGAACTGAACAACAAGCGGACGGGTTACGATTCGCGACGCCAGTTCTTCAGCGTGAACGAAGCGCATACATTCAGTCCGCAAGTTCTCAATTCGCTGCGCCTCGGAATTTATCGCGTCGTCGCGAACACGGGCCTTACCTTCACCAGCGCAAATTCTCTTGCTGACGATCCTTCTTTCGGCACTGTGCCTGGGCAGAATGCCGCAGCGGTGAGCGTGCCGGGACTTACCCTTTTTACCGGCGGGCTCGGCGCTATTACAAAGTTCCAATTTCATTGGACCTCGATTCAGACCTATGATGACGCGACGTGGACAAGAGGAAAACACAACCTCAGATTTGGCTGGGGTATTGAACGAATTCGCGATAACGAACTCGGAGTCTCTACACCTGGCGGCGAGTTTCTTTTCAATTCGCTCTCGGATTTTCTTACGAACAAGCCTTTTTCGTTGGCGGCGGCTCTTCCTACCGCGATCAGTCCGCGCGGAATTCGCCAAACGATCGTGGGGACGTACGTTCAGGATGACTGGCGCTGGCGACCAAATCTGACGATCAACCTGGGCCTGCGCTACGAAATGGCGACGGTGCCGACAGAGGTACACGGCAAGCTGACTGTTCTGCGGCACCTCACGGATGCGACACCGCATCTGGGCGATCCCCTGTTTTCAAACCCGACGCTTCGCAATTTCGAGCCACGGGTGGGCTTCTCTTGGGACCCAGCGCGAGACGGCAAGACTGTCGTAAGTGGAGGCTTCGGAATTTTTGACGTGCTGCCGCTGCCTTACTTATTTCAAATGAATGAACTGTTTTCAGCGCCTTTCTTTCAATCAGCAAGCTCCAGAAACGTGCCAGCCGGAAGCTTTCCAGGGCCAGCGTATGCATCGCTCACCGCGTCGTCAAGCACGCTTCGCCAAGCGTATTTCGATCCCAATCCCGGGCGTAATTATGTTGTGCAGTGGAACTTCACGATTCAGCGACAACTTCCCGCG
>WNFQ01002323.1_pt1 | contig 24062 bp, 32 predicted proteins | sample 5400171 | NCBI WGS metagenome assembly WNFQ01 (sample SAMN13153356, study PRJNA577476) | soil metagenome | isolation source: 20 cm soil under Madrone tree | place: USA:California | collected 2016-06-14
CACCTGTCAACAAATTCCAGGTTGGGCCTCTGATCACAGATGAAACTCAGTGGTTTGACATTTGTTAGGAAGAACCTCCCACGCTAGGGGAGGACTAAATTTGCCTCTCGCTGGTGGAAATTTGGTAGTTTTGGTTGAGAGATGGTCACATGGAATGACTCAGGATGCTCGATTCTTGTCAGCTCATGGATATCCTCATTATTATCTGAAAGCTGCAAGTTTGCTACACATGTGCTCAGCAAAAGGTTTTGTTATAGCACCTCAAGGGTGAGATAACAAAGTCTTTTGCTGAGTAGTTGGCAATGATGGTCCAAACTCTGACTCCAAAAGTAGCTGACCAGCTGACCAGACATACTATCAGATGTTCCCGGCAGGGGTAGATGACAAGAAGACGACGGTAGTTGGAAAGCTCCACAAATCGGAATCAGAAATCATCACATACTGTCACGATGTCACTCGATTGCCGCCCCTGTCGTGACTGTGACGCCGCCTGAAAGTCACTCGGTCACTCTTTGTTTGCAGTGCTTCTCATTCACCTTACACGCATAAATACCATCGTTTCTCTAACCAACTGGCGCCGCATCGCCATTCCATGCATATCTTTTGTACATAACTGCACATGCATGGGAAATTTGAATGCGGAACTTTTTTAAAAAGAAAACAGCTTACTGGAAAGAGCCCCTGCGGAACAATTCCACTGTTGTGCCACGTATTTGCGGGATTTAGGTTGGAATGGGTCGGATAACTTCAGCGTTGCGACCAGCTGAAGTAATGGATATTAATGGATATCCCAACTTAGTCTACCGATCTGTCTGTGCTTTCGGGCTTTGTTAGATCAATATCCAGTTGAGCAGCGTGGCTGCTACTTCCAAAGGTTCCCGGGACGTCCCTCAGAGGGCCCTAACATGTTCCAACTCTGAAGGCATCCCTCAGCGGCTGTTGATACCGTTGATAGTTAACAAACAGAAAGCCAAGCTGCCGTATCACACGTATTTAACTTAAGTGTGTAAAGCGCCCTCACGCTCCAACCCACACACTGCAACGATAGGCTGACGACATACAATCCACTTGTACTTCCTGTCTCCCATTACTATCGTCATGATGATGTCGCTCTATAACTATAATGTAAACTTATTTGGCCGTATAATTTGTACGGCAGATGAGACGGGGTCACCAGCGACCCCCACGGACATATCTATCACCGTTTAAGCGTGAGCTTAATCTTCGGCGCGGCAGGTACATCATCTGACGCAGCGACCACAGGCGGGGTTGTCGCAAGTGGCGAGGGCACATGGAGCAAGCTGCTCGGGCCTAAACCGAGTGACGTGCTAAGGCTGGGTGTCAATGGCGGTGGACTACCCGCAGTTCCAGACACAGAAGCCGAAACTGGTGTAGGCGTAGCTGGTGGTTGCGCGCCCGAGTTGAACTCTGCCCAACGTGGACACTTGCGGTTCGTTTCTAAAAAGGGAAACGAAAAAAATTTGTGATGTGCTTCAGCACAATCTTGGGATAGGAAGGCGTTTGACGTACTCATGTGACCCATTTGGCCGCAGTGGCCGCATCGTCTCTGGACAGGTGATAGAACATATCAGTTACATACACATTGCATAGGTCAAGGACCAGGAGTGAGGAAGAGAAGCGGCCTAAAAGCTGCCGCTGCCGCGGTAAGAAATAAAACCGAGGAGGGAGGGCGTACCGTGGTATCAGGCTTAATCGGGCGGTTGAGGGTCATCAACGTGCCGCCCTCCTTCGCGATCTTTGCGTTCTTGCGATGAAGTCGGCGCTCCTGATTCTTCTTCATCCGTGCAATCTCCTCTTCCAGTCTGTATAACGCAAATGTTAGCAGAGAGACAGAACTCTGTATCTGTGAGAGTGGGCACACCGTTTCTTTGCCCGAGTGTCGCGGTCGATGTCACCCGTTGGCGCCAGCGTGTCAGCACCCGTCGTCTCGTCTTCGATGATCTGTCGTCTTCGTATATACGCACGGATGACAGCTGCATCTCGCACGATTTCCGTTGACCATTTGCCGTCCATGTAGCGTTTGATGCGCAATACCCGCCGCCCGCCGTCCGGTCCGACGCTCACATCCCGGTCGCGTTCCATCGATGACGCACGGCTCAGCCCAGGCGACGCTGCAGCAGCAGGTCCGCCTGTCAGAGCGATGGCTGGCGAGTCCGCACGGCTCTCCTTCCGTGCGATACGCTGAGGAGGCAGAGATTTGCGATCGTCTTCGTCATCCGTCAGCTGTGGTTCGTCCTTGCGGCTCAGCGACGCAAACTGCGCCCTCCACATGCGCTCGATCTCGGACTTGTAGATAAGCTGCTGCTCAGCTACGTTGTATCTGTGCGCAGATTTTGGGCGGTTTTCCGCCTCCGCTACAAATGCGCAACTATTAGCTGAGGAACTCGGTCAGGGGTGTAAACATGACAGACCAAGCTTTTGCTCATAATCCTCACCAGCCTTTACGAAGATGTCCTTCATCGATACGCGTATGAAACTAAAAGCTTCACCGCGACCAGTTGGATCACCCTCGCCATGAAGCCGTAGCATGGCCTTCGCTTGAGTTGCAAAGATGAAATTTTTCGTTGTGATCCACGGAGCAAGTTGTTGTTCGATAGATAGATTCGAGTCGTCATCGTCGCCGCCCGTATCTTGCGTGCCACTGTAGCCCGCATCTTGCAGATGCCGCTGTCCCACTTGCATGCTCTCAGAGAGCACAATTTGTTCTGGTCCCACCATCTTCAGCATCTCGGGTTTACTGGGAACAACCCAGTTTGGCTTAAGCCGCCAGAAGCCCTGATGGGGGCCACGTCGATGATACTCCATGAACTCCTATACACCTTTGAGCACTCGGAAGCAATTAATAAAGAGAGATCAGACCTTGAGACGCTGACGCATCTGCAGCTCATTTTGGTCTGGGAAGTATTTCATCAACCTTGATATCTTCAAGCGCTCGCCAGGACTTTTGGCTAGTAGCTTGTACGCAACTACTTGCAAGCGGTGTTTAATTGTGTTCGTGATCTTCCGTGAGTGGGGGCCTGGCACCTCTGTGACAGGGTACGTTTGCCCAACAACAAAAAGGTTCTTGATCTCGCGAATATAATACTTCGATTCGCCCTTGATTGTGTTCCTATTGCGATGCCATTAAATGACTGAATCGTGCAGAGAAGAAATTACCAACTTGATAACGAGGAAGTCTGTTGCATAAGCTTTATGTCGGAATAACGGGGCTCGAATGAGATTGCTGTAGAGAGCGGGGATGGTTTGTCCTGGTTGGACATAGCCAAACTTCATGAAAGGTGATTCATCTTGTGGTTCCAGTACGAATGGCTCTCCGAGGTCGCCCTTAGAAAGGAATTAGTGGGCTAGCGCCAGAGTGTTCTAGGACCCACCTTGGGTATATGCTCGTCTTTCTCGCTCTTTTTCCGATAATAATTGACGAGTATACTGCCCATTCCAAAATTCGCTATGATGGGTGGATGTTCTTCCTGTTGTCGACGAATTGTAGAGTGCACAATAACAAGAGCAAGGAACTCACTGAAAACTCCCATAATACGAAATTGCTAGTATCGCGCAGGCTGAGGTCACCTGTCCTTCTGAGATTCTCCCCAACGTTGCCCCCGCGACCAAGCCTCCGACCGGTCTTATCCTTCTTCTTCTTCGCCGACCGCACTTTTGTGAAGCGAATTTCAATGTTCGCTGGTATTTGCAGGGCCGGTCGATGGAAAGAACGTGACTCCTGCTTCCCCAACCGTGTCTTATACTGAACATACGAGGGTAAATAACTTCGTCTACATCAAGCCCAAAGACAATGACTTACGAATGGTAGCTGCAGCTTCTGAGCTGGGTAGGCGTGCTCGACGACAAGGTCCCCGAATGTCTGCCGGACGCGATGCCGTCCACCATCCTTTGAGACGTCATAGAACTGGTCGTTGGACAAGTTGAACTTGTCTTTGACTTGTGCATTGTCAAAGCGTAGACGCTTTCTAGGTCTGACTTCCTGGGCTAGTAGAACAGTGAATTATGATGAGAGTGCGAGACGACAAAATACGAACCAGGAGGACGCTCCTCCGGAATGATGTCATCAGCGTTGTTGAACTCAATTTGAGTGAAGTCACGAAACGGAGCGTGGGGACTCCAAATAATGCTTTGTGTCCATGCGCCGGATTCAAGCGCCTTGTTGACGGGGGCCATGAGATCAGTTCGTATTTGCTCAGCTGATCGGGGGTCGTTCTCGGTTTCATAGGTGATTTGGTCCTCCCAATTGGACAGTAGGACAAGGTCGAAGGAGCGGTCATGAAGGGGGATGGAGGGAGATGTATCGATCCCGCCATGCTTTCGCTAAGTGTATGCGCTAATGAGGATCATGGAAAGCGCCTAAATAGACCACGAAGAACGCACCTCGAGAGCAGCACGAAGATCCTGGTCGATGCTCCCTGATGAAACTACTTCCTCGACACGCTCATTCTCTACCTGTCGTTTCGTATCCCCAACGACTACATCGAGGAAATTCTTAGGAACGTCCCTTTTCTTTGGGTAGACCGATTCCACTATAAATTGATGTCAGCTAGCCACGAACGGGTACAGAAACACGCACATTGTATCGGGCGTTTCACTACCCGAGACTTCTTGACAGCAAACCCTTGGAAGAGCTCCGTAAAATCGAGCACTTTGTTCTTTTCAAAGGAAGGAAAGCGTTCGTAGACTGTCTTGGGTCTCTCGACAAGGCGTCGGACCACGCGTACGCGCCGTTGCTTGAACGGAGCTACTGGTGACATGAATTCCATCTTCACTGTGTCTTCCTCCTCTTCCTCCTCCTTGAGTTCGCGATCCACCTCGTCCTCGAAGTCCTCTCCCTCCCCCGCACCAACTGCGCCATCATCCTTACTCCACTTCTCGTTGTAGATTTGAGAAGAGGAAAGGGTAGGAATTCCAGAGATTCCGAGTTTGTTGGAAAGGCCCGTGCTGGGAATTGAGAGATCCGAGAGGACGTGGTCGAGAGAAAATCCCGTGAGGGCTGATACGGCGTCATCCTGTGAAGGGTTGAATTTGGTGTCAAGTCAAGCAATAACATAGGAGCACGCGCGCACTTCATTCGACATTGGCCCAAAGCGATCATGCAACTAGAGGAGGATTTTCTGGAGAAACACGGGCTTCTCTCGCAACACGCGAGGCTTAAGAGCACCGAACCGAAGGCAGCGGACAGCTGAGCTCGGAGGGGGGGCAAAGACAACGACGGCCCGCTTTGTCCGAGATAGGCTTCGAAGATTAGGGTTGGGGTTTCACCCCTGAATGCACGCGATGTCGCGCAGGACTCTGTCTCCGTCATCCGCACGACTACCATGAAACACAAGGAGCCTCAAGTGGACAAGGAAACAGCTGCAAAACTCGAGGTAAAGGTCATGCCTCTTCCCAAAATTGTCGACTCTCAACCTCCCTAGGACTTTCGTAAATCTGTGGATGCTGATGCGGAGGATGTGATATTCCGCATCTTTCCCAGCAAGGTATATCGGCCTCTTCATCTCCGAATACTAAATTTATCTAGCCCTGTACTCCCACATTCAGATCGTGTACGATCATACTATACCTCGATTCTCCCCTTGTTGATACAGTTCATTCAGGGAACTACAGACGCTCATCAAGTCAACCTCGTCTCCGTCATCTCCTTTCCACCAGTCGCATGCGGCAGGGTCTACAGACGTGACAGTTCACCCGCCGCCCAATGCTTCCAATTCAACAGTGGAACCAGATAAGAAGAAGCGGAAGCGAGAAGCCGGAGAGCCCAACGACCATGCTTTGAGTGACACGCAGCATGCACGGTTTCCAAACTTGTTTCACACGAATAAGCACATTCTCTTAGTGAATGAGACGCTGAAGAAGGAGTGTGAACAGCTAATCGAACTCACGGTTTGCACTGCCTTTCTTGTATCAGTGCGCTTCCCTACCTTCATGTCATCTAGGACAAAGCTAAGCTGTGGATAAATCTGACAATGCCCAAGTACGTCCCGCTTTCCTTCCGATTGTCACTCCTACATTTTTGACACTTTATACAGGATTGAGGAGTATGTGTCCTGTTCCCACATTTCAATTACTCACAATTCCGTACGCCAGTGGTGACAATTTTGGTTCGTTGATACGTATCTCGCATGTGACCATCTTCCGCTGACAGCATATCCAAAGGGGTGCAAATTCAAGAAGGTAGAAACTTTCAACTTTTCTGGCCTCCCAACAATTTTGACGACGTCACACAGAGGTCTTGAACGAACTGCACCGTTCTCAAGAGAGCGGTTATAATATGCGAGATAGTGTGCGGCAAAGCCATCTGAACAGGGCCAAGATCTGCTCGAAAATCATTAAATATCCTCATTTGGAGGACTATGCCGTTCGTGTCCTTTGTTCGCGCTGAACCGTGGCTCACGCATTTGTCGTAGTTGGCGTTAAGAGAACACGATGACAAACAGCTATACATTGCAAGACAAAACCTTTCCGACTTGCGCAACGTGTATGCTGTCATGACAGACATACTGCACAAAAACATCACCAAGGTAACTATGGACCTTTCGCGATCATGTAACCGCAACTAAACCTCATTTATAGCTTCGTTCACCGAAAGGTAATAATGGCGTGGGTCTATATTAACCCTTTCTCGTGGTACAATGCTCTTCGTCATATCGTACTGGACAACGCTCGCCATGACGCCATCCACGATATCTAATTTGGTACAAGCATCCCTGATAGGCTGGTTTATCATACAGAGATCGTCTTAAATAAATTAAACCCATCTCGTGCTGTGCTTATAATTGTTCCCGGGATTTGAGGATGCCAATGGACCTCTTTTACTTCCTTTTGTCCTTGATGAACGAATAGCAACTGGGGTGGGACATTCTCTCCATTCTCAGGAGTATCGTCTATTGCCCCAGTCTCCTCGTCATCCTGCTCAACAGCGAGATCCCAAAGTGTCACTTGATCGTCCGCTCCGGATGCAGCGAAAACCGAATCCTCTGTGGGGTGCCATTCGACGGATGTGATGGGTGCTCGGTGCCATGTGAAGGAAGCGACAGGTGTGGGATCGGGGGCCGAGGTTCTAGTTAAATCATACGCTTAATTGGGCCCCACACAGATAATGCCACACTACTCACCCGCGCTTCTTTACGTTTCGCAAATCCCACACTTTGATCCCACCCTCGTCGCCCCCACTGAGAAGGAGATATGCCGTACTTCGGTTCCAACTGATCACGTTGACGTCGCTGTTATGTGCCTGCTCGATGCCTGCGACATTTTGCCTCCCTTTACTCCGTACATCCCACACACGCACGCTCTGATCTGCTGAGCAGGATGCAAAGACGGTCACCTCGCTCGGGCTCCACTGGATATCTTCAACACTCGAAGCATGCGAGGTAAAGGGTGTTTTCTGCGCAGTGAAGCCCGTGGGCGTGCTTGTCGTCAAATAGATCTTTGAATGGATGTCGCCAGTAAGCAGCCGCAGTGAACCAGTGTCCGATGCAGCCCAGTCCATTGCGAAGCCTTCGGCGCGACCATGGGTATCGATGGTGTACCGGGGGGTCTCCGCACGCCCCTTGTCGACTGTTGCTCCAGGAGTTTCAAGTGCATGGATGAGCGGGCGCACGTCCCAAATATGCACCTTGCCTGTCTCGGCCCAGCTCGCGACATAATAAGGCCTTGCCGGTGGGGGTAGTGGTTGCCCGGCAGGAAGGGGTTGGGCGCGCACACGATTTACGCCGCCGAAGTGTGGGACGGCGCGATATTCGAGGACCGCGTCCTCATCCAGGTTGTCACCGTCGTCGTCGTCGTCATCGTCGTCATCGCTCTCTGGCACCGTGAGCCTTGCGGGCCAACCAAAGAGTGCAGAAAAAATAAATAGACGGACACACCTCCATCTTTTTGTGTTTTGTGCAGCTGCGTCATCTTGAAGACCGTCAGCTGATTCTTCGTCGCGGCGTCGGCCTGCGTCCCAGCGACGATGTATGCGCTTGCCGGGAAGCGCTGTCGCTGATCGCCACCATCATCACGAAGCACGTCGAACGAAAGGCAAGGCCAATCAGCGTTCATGGTATGCCGCATGATGTATACCGACTCGTCAGCCTCGAGCGTCTCATCCTTGCCGAGTGTATGCAAGCCCGGGATGAAAACGTTCGGCGGCCGGGACTTTTCGTCTGACTCTTCAATCGCCGGCACGACCTCGTCATCCACTTCCATAGCTACATGCAGTGCCAGTCATGGTGACGCGTCAGCCTACGAGCCTACGCAAGCGCGACACCGCATGCGTAAAGCACACACCATCGCTCTGCTCCGCGTCATCATCGGCAATCTCATCTTCCCAAGCATCCTCGAATTCGCCCATCTCATCCTCGGGGGGCTTTTCGCGTGCCTGGGCGCTAGCCCTACGGCTGGCCTTCTCGGGTCCTGTTCGCGCATCAGTCGCCGCGCGTTTTGGCATGTTTTTCGTTGCCAATGGCTGGCTGCGGTGTAGGGGAGCCGTCGGAAGGGCCGTCGCCGGGCCGTCGGAATGGAATGAATTTAATTTATGTTGACGTGGCGCAGTGGACGTGACGCCACTGCGCCCTTTTGTTGCTACTTGTAATTGGCCCGCAGTACCGTATATAAACAGCCATGCGGCGTGACACCTTGCCATCATTCACTTGCATTCAAGTGTAGCAGGTTAAAGACCATGACAACGCTCTATGTCCCCACAGGGTGAAGTTCCCCTCCCGACTCACAACTGTATCCCGCGACATACAACTCACGTTCATCTTTTATAGTTTCTCTTACGTTGCTGCATCTCTCCTCACCTTGACTACCGTCCTGCAATGGCAAGCCATGGCTGTTGGCGGTGCGAGGAAGAGGGCCCGCATAGCGTATCCCCAGGGTGAGTGGTGCCGTGGTGAATAATCTCTCGACCTCTGTACTGACATCAAATGACCCAGCATACGCCGATAAAGCGGAGCAAGAGTCCTCAATTGAGGCAAAGATTTTCAACTGCAGGCAGCGTGAGACTTGATCTCCTATCCCTCTTTTTTGTCATCTAATACTCTCACAGGCGCGCACCAGAACACGCTTGAAAATGTCCCCGTGATTGTCCTGACGTGAATCCTGTTCTCTTTTCACACACACCCCGGGGGCTTATTAGATTGTTGGCAACCTACAGGACTCTCATCAGCGGTTTCCGTTATCCAATTTATGCAGCAGCAGCATGCGGGCTTTGGACGTTCGCGCGCGTTTTCTACATGTTACGCTATGGCACTGGAGAGCCTAATAGGGTATTTGTTTTCTGTGCAAAGTCACCCTGAAGGGCATATCTGAATCCTATCTTTAACCCAGCGCGCCCTTCCGGTCAGGTTTAGCTTCTTCGTACAGACCGGTGAGAGAACTTCCGCTTTCATGAATGCAGCACATCTGACTTAACTATTCGTATAGTTCTATCGGTTCTTTCGGGAAAGGTGGTGCTTGACCTTATTAAAGCTGGTGTTTAAACCACCAGATCATTGCCTTTTGACGTGGCATAGCCGCGGCAGCAATTATCCAATCGCTTTACCAGTCATTCACGTTTACGAGAGCCAAGGTGGCTTGAGATCTTTTGGCGTCTGGTCCGAGAATGCGTGAGCTCGTGTTTACTTTGTTTTACAATATTGGAGTATTTCCTATCCATAATTTTCCGCCCATGTGCGTTATGCCGCAACGCATGTCCTGATAGCGATGTCGGGGTGTGTGTGCATTATGTTATCTGTCCCTGGTATCAATTACCCAACGGCATTCACCATGCTAGACCACCCGCCCTCTGGTGCACCTCTGTCAAGGATAATGACTTCGTCGCGCGCCCGTTCAAGTTAGGGTAACTACGGGATGCTGGTAACTGAATGGCGCCACGTAGACAACATACCGTTCTAGAAGGTGTAGCCTTCTATCTTCTATATGCAACACAAGTTCGCAAACAGATCTCTAGGTTGTTCACTAGGCTCAAATAGCCCGCTGATGCGAGATCCATCTGCTTCGCGCATTGTCGTTGCAACTTGATATTTCTTCACCTTCTAAGAAGATGAACTACAGTCGTGATTCTTCAACGGGAAATTCTCGGTGTAGTGGCGTTCTATCGAATCCGTTGCCAGCATTGCAGTTCCTTGGTTTACTAAAAAAAATGTTTGGAAATCTCCAAGTGTGAGACGGCCCAATCGTTTGGTGGAGCAAACTCATTGCCATTCTGCCGCTGGGCCGAAGACCGCTTTGTCAACGAGCCCATACAGTTGACTTGGTGGACTTGGCGGTGGGCTCCCGATCATTTTGATTCCGATGACGTGGACATGCGCTACACCCAACATCATCACGGCGTAGTTTGTTTTCTATCTCGGGCAAAATGGAGGACACGGGAGTGAATGTTTCTGTGTGCTGACTCATTCAAAGCGACCGTAGAGGTGTAGAAGATGGTAGCCGTTGAGAAAATTGGGCGAATGATAAGGGCGAGGAAACGGACTGGATGGTGCAAAGAGAGAGGGATTGTCGGAGAAGAGTTAGGTGATGTCTAGTAGTCGAGGTTCCATTGTGGCTTTCCTAGTGCTTTCGGTAATTATCACCATAGCTATTTGACAAGCAAAGCCGCCAGTCGCTTCTAATCCAGTCGTATATGTTGGTGAGAACATAATAAAGCGACGCGATCTTGAAGTGAGCCACTGCAACGGAAGTCCAGTTGCGCATTGTATGACCATGAGTCAAGACATGACATTGATGCACGCATATCGCCAGACGAGCGACGAGAGTCTAATCGGTTCGGGCCCATTTTATCGAAAGGGTCCCCATTCATTCATGATCCGCCTCCCGCCCTGAACCCGTACTGTAAAAATGCAGTTGGAAATTGGTTCACAATTGCCATAGTTACTTACAAACACTAAGTTAGTCTCCGTGTTTTGGCAGGCCGTGAGGGCCGGGAGACACTGATGTAAGGCTATTGTACGGTGGCGACTGTATGGAGTAACCGTCGTTCAGCGGATATCCAGGCATATTGCAAAGGGTGTCCCCACATGGGATGGCATTCTTCTGTAAAGTGCGGAAGCTGACAACTGCATTCTCGAGACATTTGTCGTCGACGCGGCAGGTAAGGTGGCTCCGAGATGGTTCTCCTGGACGTGGTGAGCACAGAAATGGCCGATCACGGCGTTGTGATTGATGTGTACGTGAGTGAGCGGGCCGGTGGTGTGAATGCCCCGTCAACGAGGCCGTGTTCTGTACCTTTCACTCCGTGGCCCCCGATCTCACCATGTCCAAGAGCCCCCACCGCCCAAGATCTTCTCTTCCTGCTTCATCCACGGACTTTGCCCTCCGGGCTTCTTCCTCTCCCCTTCAATCACCCAGCGACGACTTCAACGGCCTGAATCCCCTCCTCATTCGCCTTCACCGCCCAAGTTTGTTGTCCCCTAAGTACCTGTCCGATTCACGCCTGTCAAGCCCATTAGCCACATCATTTACTGCTCCCTTACGGCCCTCCTCTGCTTCCGACGTCGATCGGGAACGTATATGGGCGGACTCTCGCTCTGCCTCTGAGAGCTCGGAGAACGCCACGCCACCACTCAACGGCAGCGAGGCAGACAAGGACGCAGGTGCCGACAGTGACAGTGCCATGAAAACCAGCCGACCTCAGACACCGCCTCCTCGCAATCCATCGTCATCCAGCATGGACGTCATCAGTGAATCATCGTATCATCTTCGCCGCCTGTCGCACCCTGTACGTCACGTGACGTCTATTGTCATCGACGCATACACACTGACTTGTACTCCAGCTTAAACTCCCTCGTATTCTGAACATTGTTAGAGAATCTTCCCGCCCGGATGAGAACGAGGTCAAGTCCGAGGCACAGTTTCAACGATTCGTTGCCTCGTTTTCCGAGCTACCGATGCAACCGCGCACCCCACGAGCACTGTCAGACAGAGGCCGCTATCCTGAAGAAGCTTCTGAAGATCGGGATGTTCCACGCTGCCAGACGCCCAGCGATGACAGTGACTATGAAGACGCAGATACTAGTGCCATCTCGTTTCCTTTTGCACCTCCGACACAAGAGCCGATCACTATCAGGACGCGGACACCCGCGGCCAGCGTGAGCGGGAGTCTGTGTGGCGATGATATAACTGCAGATAGCCCCGGGGGCGCTGCAATGGACGTTGACATGGTCAGTGTTCCGCATTTGTCATTTTTATCGATGTAAAATACCAAGATCATGCGGGTCGCAGCCCCCATCTCTATTCGGCTCGCCCGCCTCAGCCTCACTTCATCAATGGAGATATACGCCACCCCCAACATCATCCTCGGCCGTGCGCACGAGCAAACGAAAATGCAAGTCCTTGTGACATTTATTGTCCATCTCCCTCCTCGAGTACTGACGCACCCTCTGACGAATATAGATGATGATCGCTTCGATCCGTATCCGACTTCCTCTAAACGCCGTGCTGTCTCCCCCTCGGTTTCTTTTTTGCGCGAGAACCATACGTCTCTCTCCCCGATATATATCCCACGCTCGGGCTCTTCATCGCGCGGACCTATCCCGGTGCCTATCACATCTTCTGCAACAGGATCTGTCGCATCTTCGCCGATCTCACACAATGGAGCGCTGCCATTTGCAAGTCCGACCATGCGCACATCGATGGGCCTCGCAAGCCCAATCACGCGGCCAATGCGCATGAGCAGGCGGATAGACGACGAAGATCGGGAAGTCGATGGAACTGGTGAGGCTGTCAATGGATTATCCCTCACCGCATAACGATGTCACGATCTTTTCCTTTCCCCTTGTGTGACGCACGTTCCATGGGTTTCCATTTTTGCGCACTAGTACCGTCGTTCCTATTCACATGTATCGTCTCACGCATCATTGTACTCTACTGCACGGTCTCATACAGTCAATCTGGTTTGCACACGTCCCTTCTGATACGTCAATTTCTTGTATATATCACAGCAGCCTCATGGAGTGGCGGATGTGTGCCTCGTATCTGTCTCAACTCTTGCGACCTTGTGAGAGCTGAGTCAACTGAAAGGCGAGCGCTCATTCTAGGTTCGCCTAGGTTTTGCAAGCAAAGCCGCGCAAGCCCAACCGCAGTTTTTGAATCCGCAAAACTGCGGATGGTACGCCGAACCAAACCACGAACCAATACATGAGCGATGGAAGCTAGATGCCCGTTTGCCCTTCAGAAAGGCGCCATGCTACAAGGCGAAAGAGAAAAATGAAAAAAAAGGCGGCCGCTTTTCATTATGAGCTAGAATCAACAGGCAGTGCACCCGCGGCGCGCGCGACCTCGTCGACGCGTCGACGGAAAGACATCCATTGCGGGCTGCCGACTTCTAAAACGTGATCGTTTGGGACGTCGAGCGGCGAATGAAGTTTGAGAAACGGGTTGGCCGCGGTGCGGTAATACGCCCAGTGCAACGCTTTAAATATCTATTTTATTTTATGGGAAGGGTGTTTTTTTTTTCGCATTAGGATCGTATAAGACGACGAGGAAGGAAGGAGGCGCACGGAGATGATATCGGCGTCGCGCACGACGGCATCGGTCAGCGCGAATGCAAGGACAATCTTGAGTTTGAGCGGCGTCGCATAGCCGTATACCGCGACTTCCTCCAGAGCGTATAGGAAGCCAAGGTAGCTCTCAGCCGGGGTTTTGGGCGGCGTTGCCGCAACTGCGAGTTGCCACGTTATTTATTTCATTTTCGTTTTTTTTGGTGGAGGGATATGAGGGGAAGAGGGGAAGCTTAACTGTAGTGGTATTTGAGGAGGTCTTCGGGCGAGCCTGAGAGCGCGCGCACGAGGATCGGATGGTTTTGTGGGGAGATGAATGCGACGGCGGCAAGGTTCAGGTTGAGTGGCCCAGGCATCGCTGATAGACAACGCAAGGCGGAACTTCCGCGCTCTCGAGTGGTTCATCCTCGGCGCTTGCCGATGCGATCCGCTACAACTCAAGTGACCAGAGGCAAAAAGAAACTAATCAAAAACTAATCATTCCTGTCCATGTTCTCTTCACGCCAACAATCCGCGCGCCTAACCAAAAAGCAGAAAAAGGCGACAGCCTTCCGGGAGCGTGGCAGCAAGTCCAAGGGCAAGGGCAAGGGTAACGACACGACAGGAAACCCCGTACCCGGACGCTCAGGCTCGCGGCCATTAACCACCACCGGAGATAACGGCGAAGGTGGCTACATGCGATACCCGCCATGGAGGATCAGGATCAAGCATTGGCCGCGATGGCTGGGGATACGGAGGGAGTTCCCAAAGGCCATCATGACTCGGCGCTGGGTCGTCGTGTTGTTAGGGGTCCGAAAAAGACCGCGGTGGAGTCTACGTCTACGGCCATGCCGAACAAGAGGAAGAGAAGGAGTAGGGCGGAGGAGCTTGGGGACTCGGGGGCCCAGCTGGGCCCAGGGCCAAAGAAGAAGGCTAGGCTTGCTCACAGTACTGGGGGGATTATTCCTCCCGCTGCGCACGACGACGAAGATGACGTGGCGAGCATGAACGACGACGACGACGACGGGGACGAGTCGAAAACGAAGAGCAAAGGGAGCAAAGCAATGCGGTATATACTATTCATCGGTAATGTTCTGTCCCTCGCTCTGACCATTGATCGAGCTGAGTGGCTTGCACTCATCAAAGGGAACCTCAAGTACACCACGACCCGCGAAGCTATTCAGAACCACTTCTCCCTATGCAGTGCGTTCTCTCCCCTCTCCCTCCCCTTCAACGCCTCACTGACACCATACATCCACGCGGCTGTCCCACTCACGCTCACCAACGTAGACCCACCTCCGACGGTACGCCTACTCACGCCCAAAGTCGCACGTTCTGGCGCGACAGTCATCGCCAAGTCCAAGTCGAAAGGCTGTGCATTCCTCGAGTTCTCGACGCGGCACGCACTGCAGGTGGCACTACGCTTACACCAGTCTGAACTCGATGGGCGGCGGATCAACGTTGAACTCACGGCGGGGGGCGGTGGGAAAAGCGATGCACGGTTAGCCAAAGTCAAAGCGCGGAACAAGCATCTCGCAGTGCAGCGTGTACGTCCATTTGTCTCGATCTCTTTTATCATCTCTCTTGCCTGCCATACCCACTCAAGGATTGACGGTTGTTTGATAGACACGGCGGCTCAAGGAGGTGACGACACAAGGAAAGCATGATGTACCGCACGAACACCTGCAGCCACAACGTTTCTCGACGACATCTGGGGAAGGCGAAGTACCACTCACAAAACGTACTTGGACTGTCGGTGGTGGAGACCAAGACGGTGAGCGTCACGGGAGGACAAAAGCAGGAAAGAAACGCAGCACACGGACAAGAAACTGGGGTACAGGTGTGAACGCACTACCTATTGGATAGTGACTCCTGGTATATGCATGCGAGTTAGGTCCATATGGAATAAGTTCGTGGTGCGAATACACGAGTGTATATAAACCACAGCGAGGCGCAGCCACGGCTGGAAAAAAGACCGTCATGAAACTAATATAAAAAGTAAGAACTGTAAGCATAACAGTCAGCGAATATCCTCCAAACTGCCCTAAGGGAAAGAGAAGAACGCACGAAAACAATAAGTACGCCGAAGACCTTCAGCATGAGCCACCGGTTGCTTGAAATGTTTGCGTAGTACTTGAGCAGCTCACGTTGTGCGCCACCGACGTTGGACGCAATATCGAACGTGTCGGCATCGATTCTCTGAACCGTCTCACGCTGTTCTGCGACCATGTTTGCGAGCTGGTTGAAAATCTGGCCCAGTTCCGCGATTGTTGTCTCAATTGACTCGATAGCAGTAGAGCGTGATTGAATGTAACTGTCCTGGATGACATACATGCAAGTCAATGACCTGTCAAGTTACCAGAAACGGGGCACCGGGCGTACCTGCTGCTCTACGAGCTCCATCTGCTGAAATGCGCTGTTGCCACCATTTGGTACGCCTAAGCCGCCCTCCGCATGTTCGAGGTCGAGGGTGAGCATGCCGTCGTTTGATGTTGCTCGACCCTTGCCCTTTATATCAGGCCGACCAGAGGAACCATCACCCATGGAATCCTGACGCTGTGTACTCAAAAATAGAAGCGAGTCTAGATGTGCCAATTTCAGTCCAGTGAAGGAACGTCACATGAGGAGCCAGACTGACTCGATGGCGTTTGATTTGCTGCCGCCGCTGCTGTGGAGGACATGAACTGTTCTGTTCGATCCTTCGATTCTTTCATGTTCTGGTTTCAGGTAGATGTCAGACAAGTCATGAGGGCTACTCGTAGGATAGACTACGTACCTGTGTCCGAATCTCTAGCACGTCTTTGAATGCCATGCTCGTGTCCGCAAGCTTATTTTGCAGTAGCATGACCACATTGTGGTTGTGCTCTTCAACCTGCTTCTCCTCAGCCGATTTGGCACCGCTGTGGGCTTTACGTTGTTTAACATCTGCCTGGAGCGTTGCAATCTGTCTGTTGATACTTGCAATGTCTTGCTTGATAACGAAAGTGAGTTCCTAAAAGTTATTTTTTAGAGATTTGAGGGATAGGCCAACAGCAGAGGAGGCCACGTACGCTTATCTCCACGGGTCGGTCATCAAACAATGTTTTACGCTTCGCCACTGTGAGCCATGGGTGTTAAGTGTACCCAGAACGAAGAAACGGACAAACAAGCTCACGTTGAGCCAACTTGCTGAGCTTGACGGTTGTGGCGCTAATGTCTTTGCCGATCACGGTGGCCATGCGAGTGAACTCGCTCTTGCCGTCGGCGCGTGCGTTGTCGTCAAAGCGGCGCTGCCTGCTGGGTAATTTTGCGGGAAAAGAAGAGCGTCTGCGAATAGACTCTACACAAGCAATGAATTCGTTTGTGCGGTCCTGTAACGGCATGTTGAAATAGATAAGATTAAGGAGATGTAAGCGGTATACGAAGAGAAAACGAGTGTAGGAGTCTTGGTTATTCGTAAGGCCGTGACAGTCGTCCCGGGTCAGTCGCAGTCACGGACAGCCCTAATCTGGCAATGTGACAGTCACAACACAGCACGAGACCCGAATTCAAGCCAAAGCGGCACTCGCATATCCTGTACGTAGCCTTTTCCATAAGTGTGTTACCCCAAATGCCCCATAGATTTTTCCCCTGTAAATTTTACCTTCGACGTATTTCGCTCACACGACCTTCCCGCCTGTCCACGCATCTCGTTTATACTCCCACTGCATACGTTCACACATACCCTCGAAGCTTCAGGATGCCATCTGCTTCACCATCCCCGAGGGGTAAAATTCTAGTACTCGGCGCAGGAAACTTTGGGTCTTGTCTTGCGGACCATCTCGGAGACTCCGAACATGAAGTCTTTATGTGGTCCCGTGAGGAGAGCGTCGTCGAGTATTTCAATGAGCACCACAAAAACCCTCGGTATCTCAAGGATCATTACTTCCCGCACACCGTCTGTGCGGTAGGGCCTGACCTGCCGGATGCAGAGTTTATCAAACGGATGAATGTTTTGCTGTTCGCCATACCCACGCAAGGACTCAGGTACTCGTTTCCTCGCGTACATTTGTCAAGCGCGAATTTGTACGACTTTACCTAGGGCACTGTTGACAAAATTGCGTCCAAGTCTTGACGACAGAAACCTCCCTTTGCTCATATTTGTAAACAAGGGTATCGAGACTGATACCAATGCATTGACGCTCGAGATCATTGCGGATACCTGTGGTAAAGATATTGCCAGGGTCTCAACCTTCCTTGTAAGCGGGACATCGGCCTGGTCGCCAAAGCTTTATCTCTGAATTGTAGTATTTTCCCAGTCCGGGCCATCATTCGCGACAGAAAGTAGGGCGCAGGGTGTTTCTAGGGACCACGCTGACGAGTCTGTCTTCAAACAGTCATCAGGCGCCAACCAACCATGGTCTCCATTGCTTCGCTTTCAGAAGATCATGCTGAGAAGGCATCACATGTCTTTCATCAGCCGTGGTTCCGCTGGTTTGTCTGATCCATAATCCGCCACTTAGGAGAGGGAGGCTAACAAATGCTTGCACAGCTACACAGGCAATGACCCGATTGGGCTTGAGCTGGCTGGTGCTCTTAAGAACGTATACGCGATCGCGGCTGGTATGTCGGAAGGGTTGGGGTTTGAGAATAACACGAGGGCAAGTCAGTCACGATTCATTGGGGATTCGAATCGCGTGATCAAGCTGATCCTTTTAAGGTTTAATTACCCGCGGATTGTCCGAGATGACTCGGATTGGTGTGGCGTACGGCGCCAACCCACTCACATTTCTATCGCTGGCGGGCGTCGGGGATCTGTTTCTGACATGCAGTTCATCGACTAGTCGCAACTACACGGTTGGTTTCAGGCTCGGACGCGGGGAAAGGTTAGAAGAGGTAGTGCAGACCCTCGGTAGTGTCGCAGAGGGTGTTACGACTGCAAAGGGCTTGAAGGCGATTGTGGATGAGCTCGAAGTTCCGGCTCCTCTTGCCAGCGCAGTACGTCGAATCGCACGTTTCAGTATGTCGGTGGGTTGATCTAATGGGTGTTTGTTTATCAGGTGTATGAAGTGCTATATGAAGGTTGGTGAGGCCGCTATCTGATGATACGCGCCTACTATTTGAATTTCCCCGGTAACTTAGGCCGAAACGTACGGGAGGAAGCGCAGGCGTTACTAGAGCTGCCGATGGTGAAAGAGCTAGACCTGCCTGGCAAATCCGGTGGCCCTGCACGCGCGCTAATGAGGAAACTGGGGATTGAAGGGGTCTGAGAGAAACGTGGCTGGCCAAATGTACGTATGTCCAGTATATATACAGTATCATGATATGGAATATCGACCAATGCGAGAGGCGGGAGCGGGGAGCGGGATCCGAACGGACAGAGTGAGGGGCCGAGGTTTAGCCGAGTGGGGGTGACTGATGGGTTGATGATCCGATCGAATCTTGATCTGTCTGACGATTTCCTTTTTGGGCCCAGGTAAAATTTTGGGAGCGCTCGGCCGGATTGGTCCAACGCGTCCGGCCAGGCTGACCTGAGCCTCCTCAAAGTCCCAGTGACCGACCACGACGACACCACTCTGCCTCTCTTTCCCAGCTCCCTTCTCTGTCTCCCCTCAGTCCCTCTCCTTCAAAACAATGGTTTCTGCTGATCTCTTCCACGCATCCGAAGCCGGTGACCTCAACAAGGTAAACCAACTCCTCGCCCAATCTTCACCCCTAGACATCGAAGAAAAAGGTGCGTCCCCTTTTCTATTTTTTTCTCACATCTGTCTCATCGTGCCATCCATCCTGTCCAACATACATCCCCTCTCCCCCTTCTCGTTCCTCCTCAAGACCAGGATGATGTGACTCCCCTCATCGCTGCTGTCAAAAATGGCCACCATGACGTGGTCAAGGCGCTCTTAGGCCATGGTCTGTTACTCGTGCCTACTCCCCACATTTGAAACTTATCAACGCGTTGTCCTCTATTAGGTGCCAATCCCGCCCATGCGTCGACTCAAGGCCTCCCAGAGCAATACACGTCTGACCCTACTATCGTAGAATTGCTGCGCTCGGCTGCTATTCCTAAGGTTAATCCTGACGCCCCTCACCAGGACCCGAGATTCATCCATGATCCTAACGCGGGTCCTCCTAAGGCTTATTACATGCCACATCCCGGCCCGTATGTCTACTATCCCGGCGTCCCAGTCCCTCCCCTTCCAGAGGGTGCCATGCCTTACTATCCCCCACCCCTTGCCCCGCCTGCGTCGTCCCCACCGTCGGGAGACGACCAAAACCCACCCTCAGCTGGCAGCAATGTCTCCAACCTCCCTCCTCCGGAGATTGCTCGCCTCATCCCGTGCAGGTACTTCCCTGCCTGTCGCTACGGAGCCTCTTGCATCTTCGCCCATCCTCAGGGTTCGTATTATCCTCCCATGCCCCCGCCTGCCCAGTATCCCTCTCCCTATGAGCAGCCGACTTACCCTCCCAACTTTTATCCCGTTCCTGCGCCGCCACCCCAGTTTCAAACCCCGAATGGCGTACCCCCTCCCCACCACCTCTCCCCTGTCTCCCCGCAGCCAGCGATGCAGCAAGTCCCACCACCACCACCCCCGCCGCAATTCGTGAACCAGCGCAACGGTTCGGAGATTGTGCCTCCCTTGCAGATCCCTTTCAACTCTCCACCTGTACCAGGCCCAGGGCCTTTCGGTCCCATGTCCCCTATCTCACCCTCCTACCCTCACCCTGGCCAACTTCCTGTCCCACTTTCTGTACCTCCACCGTCTGCGCACCCATCGACAGGGCCACAGTCATCTTCTGTGCCTTACCCACAATCTGCGCCTCCGAATCTCCCGCACCAACGCTTTCCCGCGTCGTCTGAACAAAATGGTCCACAAAAGCCGCTTCCACAAGAGGGCTTCGGCCAGCGTAGTGATCGTCGCACAAGCGGCGGTCCAGGTTTTCGCCGTCCATCATTTGGTGGCAGCCGCAAGCCGCCGTGCTTGTTCTTCCCGTCTGGCCGCTGCAGAAATGGGTACGTGTTTGAAGGGAAGACGTCCGCGGTCATTCTAACCTGTTTGCCTCGTTGCCTGCAGGGATGACTGCCGCTTCCCTCACATTATGGCAGACGGACACGTAATGGGACGGGGCCGTTTCCGCTCTCCTCCCCAAAACCCGATAAATGGCAATAGCCAAGCGAATCTCGAGGAGAAATTGGCCAATCTTTCGATCACCGAGGTAAGCCAATTCATGACACTTCCCTCTTGCCCGTGCGCACTTCCACGTGACACCGTCTCATCTCGTTCGTTTTCATGTGCTTGTAGAACGGCAATCACGCGCCTCGCCAGGGAAGCAGTGGTAGTACGACGCCTTCTGAGCGTGGCCCGCGTGGTGCGAATGGTGCGCACGTACGTCCCTCCAAGCCAACACCCGCCCCGCAGAAGCAGCGTGTGCCCAATGCAGATGAATTCCCTGTCCTTGGTGGCTCGTCCACCCCACCCCAAGCCAACGGGTACAACACCCATACAGGCCCGACAGCTGCGCAGGTGTTACAGGCTCCTGCTGCTCGCAAGGAATCGTCAAAGTCGGACACTTCGGTGACTGAAGGGCAGGAACAGTTTCGACCAATTGCGATTGCGGGTCAGGTACGTGTTTTCTTCACTTCGAGGCTCCGTGCGTGACACGCCGACAATAAACGTGGTATTTTAATCGCAGACCATCAAGGCCGCCTCTCAGGACACTACCCCATCGACTCAGGCTTCGGTATCTGCACTTCCTCACAAACTCTCTGTATCCTTTGCCGCTGTCGCCAACGGCACAACTGACACCTCGAAGGAGGTGTCAGTCTCGGCATAGATCTTGGCATAACGATCACATCCATCCCTCATGCTCCCCTCGCACGCATAGACTCATGTCCGCGATTCTTCTCACGTTCCCTCGTCTGTTCATTCAACTTCCTGATCGCAACTCGGGCTTCATCATGTCTATATGTTTCACTATCTGTCCATCCGTCAGTTTGCTCCTGCTCCTTTTAGTATTTAATTATTGCTCGTCCCGGAACGACGGGGCAACCCATATCGTCTCCATGTCTCACGCCCTACTTTGCACTCGTCTGATTCTGTCTTCTCGTCATCTCCATTTCTTTTATTTGCTTGCTGCTGCCCTGTTGCACATTTACGACCATCTCTTTTTTTGGGGCTCGTATGTGCGCTTTCCATTTGGTCTCACTTTGGCCTTTGCTTTTTGTCTTTCTCTCTCACTTGATCATGGTACATATAAACACAAACCGTCATGACATTACATTTGCTTTCTTTGCCCATTTTTTTCCCCTCTTTATGTTGCTTTTGTCTTTATTGACCCTTGCGGTGCCGCAAGAAGGGGGTCATTGTACACTCACTGTCATCGTTTGACCCAGATTTCCGATCTTCGATGGTGCAATACAATATTGTGATCTTGGGGGGACCGTTGGTCACCCATGTTAATGTTGTATTCTCTGTGTGGGAAGTAACAAGGAAATCGAGAGATGCATGTGGTACGAGTGTTATTCATGCAGGGATCGGTACCGCCGTGTTTCTCCCTAGTGACAACAAGAGTCGAAAAGGGTTTTCCGTTTGTGTTGGAGAAGCGACGGGAAGATTGCTAAGGCGCAGCAACACCGAGGCGAGGCCCCGATCATGACAGGCGCCGCCAGTCTGAGGTCTGTGCAATAATGAGGAATCCATCGAAGAATGCAGCATTGAGCAGGCGAGGCTTGTTACTGTAAAGGGCAAGATAAAGATCGCATTCGTGAGATAGTCAGCCAATCTACAGTATGTCGTTGCCATTGTTTCAAGTCAGAATCAGCTGATTGCTAACTCTTCACAGAACCCCCTTCTTGTGTATCAGTTGGATCCGATATGTTACGCAACCGCTCATATCATATGGGCGGTTGTGTCGCTCGGCGGGGCGATGATCCTAATATTTCCTATACACCTTCCTTCGGAATGGAAGCCCTTGTTTCTGTGGAGTGCAATATGTAGCGCACGGCCTTAGTGAAAGGGCTGCAGAGGTGCGCAAGTTGAGTGTTGGCTGAACAAAGCCCAGCTGAATGTGGGGTGTGACACCGCGTGTCACGCCTTATCGATCTTCCATTGCCAGTGTGTGCATCAAGGCGGCTGTCGCGTGTATGTTCGAGCTCTTTATCTGCTTTTGGACGGTCTGTACGGGGCAACTGTGACGGGAGACTAACGAGATGAGGCAAGCCGGCGGGCACTGTACGATACTAGGCTAGTACGCCACCAACCTAAATCCAAGACTCAAAATCCATCTCCCCGGAACTGGCGCTGCGCTGCGGGACTGTTTTTGACCAGACCAGGTCAACGTGCTCAAGAGGCTGTCCATCGTGCGAACTTTCCAAGTTGTCATTGTACGATGTGAAAGTCTGAAGGGAGCGCCAGCTGCGCAAGCATGGTTGAGTTGGCGCGGCAGTGTTTGACGCTGTGGAGCACCGCGTTTTGTGAAGTGTTATATATGCTGGCCAGGTTTCGTTGCCGTTTGTTCGTTGCTTTCGGTCATGATGACTCCAAATACACCTAACTCATCGCTCAGTTTAGCCCATCAGTCTCAAGGATTGCCTTACACGGTGAGCTCAGTCGCTGGTCTGCGAACTGAAGATATGATTGACTGTCGCTGTCACCGTTTCTTTAGAATGGAGACGCGCCGCAGCCTTCAGACTCAAATGATGGCCGGGGCGTGCTGGAAAATTCACGCGATAATTCCCGTTACACTAGGTAATTTACCGTCGCTCTCCCCGCTCAGAGAGACATCTGGAATTCATGCCATATCCCAGTGTCACCATTTCTGTCCCAAACGAGATTCAGTACATGACCGAGGTCATCAAATCAATCCTAGGCCAGTTGGATCCAATGGAACGACTTTACCTCAGGCTTATTATCACTGTGGTGTAAGCAAATGGAAAACCTGTTCGCATTATGGACTGACCCCCGCTGCCCAGGTGTGTCGAAACAGCGTTCCTAAAATCCATTGGCCAATCCAACAAGGAGGTGCTCCGCGCCATCCTTCTTACGGGTTTTTTCGGATTTGCGTTGCATGTCTGGTCGAAACTCAAGCGCTTGCAGTGCAAGCTCGACGATGTAGTTGGGAAGGTTGATATTCTTCAGAAGTCCATCAAGGTAATCGTGGTCTTTTTGCGCGTGTTCGAATCGGTGGTTGATTGGCCACTTTAGTCCCTCGAATCAACTGCTACTCCTCACCCTTCCGTTGAACATGTTACGAAACCCGCTGAAACCCATGACTCCACCTTTTTGACCTTGGGCCTGAAAGCCTCGATGAACACCTTGCTATATCAGGGCATGTCAATCCCTCCGCAGTTGCCGTGAACTGCGCCTCTCCCGTACCACCAACATTTCCAGGTTCTTATAATGGTGGCGGTGTCACACTAGAGGGCATGGACGATGCAGTCATATCCGACTTTGGCACGGATCCTGTCAAAGCCCCTTTAGTCATCGAGAACTTGCCCTCACCCGTACCAACAACCCCATCGTGGCCTGATCGTGGTGTGACTGTCACACTCGAAGGCATGGGCGACAACATAATCGGGCTGTCCGACGTTGGCTTGGCAAGCAGTTCCGCAGAACG